>JAAUXU010095994.1_pt1 | contig 45211 bp, 38 predicted proteins | sample 7278151 | NCBI WGS metagenome assembly JAAUXU01 (sample SAMN14350113, study PRJNA611818) | marine sediment metagenome | isolation source: surface marine sediment (1.8m) | place: French Polynesia: Moorea | collected 2018-08
ACAGACCACACAGACCCCTGCTGTATGATTCGGCAATCTCGAGGCTACATAGGACTTCACTTGAATTTCCCGCGCATTCACATGTAAGCGCTTTGCACGCCAACCCTGTAGTGCTACAAAACTGCATCAAGATATTTGACTGGTTCAAAATCATGAGGGGGGATTTTGAACTCCAAACTGTATGTTTCATAAGCAGCAACTCTGTCATCGGGACAAAAATGGTAAACAAAACACCAGCGCAAGGTTCCCTTTCTGCATAATTTATGTGTATTAGTGATCATCCAACCATCACTTGATTTGGAAGGATTAATTAGATGTACTTGTACATATTGGCAACTCTGCTCTTCCGGCCAAATCTGCCGTGATCGTTTCTCGGGGAGGGTCTTCCCTCGACCCTTCTTTCGTTCTCTAATGTTAAACCTGCATCAACCAGCCAAACAAGCGAAGGCTAAATAGAACCCTCCACTGGGGCTGCAAAGCCGTCTGCGTCCCCTAGGGTTTTGAATGCTTGTCTGACCATTTTGACAGCCCTCAGGAACTTGTACATTTGAATAGGGTGTTCAGGGCTGCCAAGAGTCATCCTATCCGAGTGGAAAGCCGGGTCAAGCACCTGTACTAATTGAACTTGAGTGACTGGACTAGCCAGCGTTGAAGGGGAGTACTGCAGCCTTTATAGCGTCCACTCGGGCGTGGACACTCTTGATCCAAATGAATCCCTGGTCTCCAATCGAGTGCCAAAATGTCTCTCCCCAATCTATCTGTTTGGCCTTAACCAATGGTCTAGTTGCCAGTTGAAGTGTCTTGCAAGCATCTACCGGCTCCACCAACCAATCGAGTGATTGTCAACAACAGGCTTTGACCAACTTCTAACCCTCTTTGTGACCCTGTCATGAATGCTGGAATACTCTGCAGAGTCATTTTTAATCATTCTGATGGAGGAAATGCCACAAATAGCTCGAGTGCCTGGGCGAGCACTTTCAATCTTGTCTGCTGTCAGTGTGCACTCATTACACAAATTTGCTTTCAGTCGTAGCTGTTACACGCACACAATTTGAATTTTTTGCTCTAACCATATTAGGGGAAGAGATGCTAGAGTCATCCAATACTGAAGATGACGAAGAAACTGATGAGGAGGACGGGAGACAAGATGACAGAGATCTCATAAAACTCCAGAAGACACAGGAGCAGACAGATGAGGAGGCAGATGGGAAAAGGTCACAAAACAGATTCTTTGCCAGCATCCAGACTGTCACCTTTATGGGATGCGCTATCAAATTGTGACAGCGTGGATGCACCTGAACGTTGTTGATTGCTCAAAAACTGAATGCCTTCTTAGTGGTGGCGAATGGAGACAATAAGACTCCACCTGCATTTTTTCTGCACACACAAGTCAGCAAAAATGCAAAAAAAATGTGGGGGCGATTGTGGGTGTATTGCGTATATGAGGAAATTTCATTACAGAGAAGCTGGGCAAGACCTCCAATCTGCTTCTGAGAGTGAAGAGGATGATGACGGATTTCACAAGGATCGAGGGAAGAAAAGGGACAATGAAGCTCTGGATCCGACCAAGACGCGAAAAGTAATGCTTCCTATCACTGCAACAGCAATAATGTACTGTGGCCTCCATTTATAAGAGCAGCGTCAGAACTGGGCGAAACTGCTCTCTGGCAAGAACCAACCCGGGGCCAATTCAGAAACTGACCCAGTAGCAGCTGTTGCCACAGTGTGAAGTTCAGAGAGAGAAACAACTATGCGACTGCTAAATGAGCTCTAGATTTTATGCTTGGGGCGTTAGCTCTTTCACTGACGGATGCCTGAGCTGTTCTGGTCAGTCACGCTTTGCATGCTCTATTACTTATTTTTAAAAAAAGGAATGGTCGCCAGTTCCGCTCGGGTCCATTTTGGTCCACCTTTGTCCTCTGTGGTCCATTTTACTCCACTCTGGTCCATTTTGGTCCAAGTCCGCCCATTTTGGTTCACTCTGGTCCATTTTGGTCCACTCTGGTCCCTTCTGGGCCAGGGTGTTTTCGCTCTAATAAATGGAGTGCTTACATGATGTTCAGATGGCACATAGAGAGGCCTTTACATGACGCTATAACCTTCCAGTTGAGTGTTCACCTGAAGGGCAACAAGAGAAAAAACCCTGTAGATCAGGATGCTTCGGCCAAACGCAAGAAGCCTGATCAGCCTCCATCAACAGGGGCTCCAGCTCCCAAAGGTAAAGGAGATTGGGCACAGGGTAGGGATTGTCCATGCTCTTACTCCCCCCTCCCCTTCTCAGGTAAAACTCTGATGGAACTGCTAGAGCTGGAGATGCGCGCCAGAGCCATCAAGGCTCTGTTGAACAAGAAGGAAGAGAATCCTACGGAACCTGCAGAGACCGAGAGTCGGGAGGTAGAGGAAGACCCCAAGGAAGATGAGTCCAAAGAGGCAAGCACGGCTGCAGCAGGAGAAGACAAGCAAAAGGCTCAACAGCTACTGAAGGCAAGAGAGGCACTCCTGCAGTCAGAGGTTAAGCAAAAGGAAGAGCAAAAGGAGATAGAGAGGAAACAAGAGGAGCTCGTCAAAAGGGCTGAGGAAGCCAGGAAGAAGCAGGAGGCCAAGGAGGCCGCTGAGAAGAAGAAGCAGGAAGAGGCAGTTGAGAAAGAGAGGAAAAAGAAGAAGAAGGAGGAAGAGTACCAGAACTTCCTCAAGTGGAAGGAGGAGAAGAGAAAGCAGGAGGACTTTAAGCGCAGGCTTGAAGAAGAGGTGGAGCAAGAATTGCAGGAGGAAAAGGCCAGAGAATCTCTCAAGGCCAAGGAGAGGGAGATGAAGTTTAGAGAGGAAGAAGAGAAGAGGGCCATGGAGCAGCAGGCAGAGCCAATCAAGAAGCCAACCATGGACAGGGTTGATGTGGAGGTGGAAGATGATCTTGACAGAGACTTTGACATCTCCCTGGACTATGGGAGCCCGATTGATGCGGAGGAGGAGGAAGCAGCAGAGAGACAAGTGGAAGAGGAGGCGGCGGCCAAGACCAGGAGATATCGCAGGAAGGCCAAGCCAGAGGAAGGAGAGGCTCTGTCGGACTCGCCAGATCGGAGGTCCTCCAGATCTCCGAGCTTCTTGTCGTCGCTCACATCGGAGTCAGAGAATGAGCAAGAGAAGGTGGAGCGTCTGAGGAAGGTCAGGGAGGAAAGGGTGGCAGAGATTCGCAGGAGGAGGCGGAAGAAGAAGCCTGCAGAGGACATTGAAGAGGGAGAAGTTGACTCTGAGGGGGAACACTTTGAGCCCATCGAGAAACAGGCTGGTGAAGAGAGCAAAGGCGACAGAGTGATTGACAAGGAGAACACTGATGGGTCTGACGGGAGGGAGAACGACAACGACACCGATGCCGATGAAGAGACTCTGGCCAAGTACGACGTTTCGAAGGTTGAACAGGATGAGGTGAAACTGTCTGGAAAGAAAGACAGTGAACCGATCAAGCCTGAATCCGTTGAGGCTACAGCAGTGAAGGAGAAGACCAACGAAAATGTGTCGGTCCAGAGCACTGCTGATCCTGGCAAGGCCGAGCCCCGTGTACAAAGAAAGCTCCTGAAGGAGACAAAGAGGTCAAAGCGGAAATCCACCGAGCCAGTCCTGATCAAGGATGACAGTGACAATGAAAACTTGTTCTCAACGTCGGAGGACGAGGAGGTGGTGGTGAAGGAGGGACGGGAGGACTCAAGAGGCAGAGGTCTCCAGCATAGGCGAGGAAGACACACAGAATCTCCACAAGGACAGAGGATGGATCAGGAGTCGCATGAGGAGGAAGTGGAGGAAACTGAAGAAGAGCGCGAGCTGCGACTGAAGCGCGAAGATGAGGAGAGACAGAGGCAGGAAAAGATGGAGAGGCTGCGCCAAGAGCGGATCAAGAGGATGGAGGCTTTCCAGAAGAGGACAGAGATCCAGGAAGAAGTCATTGAACACGAAGAGGAAGAGCCAGAGGAGGAGAAACAACTAGAAAACCGCCAGGAGCCAAGTACAGTTGAAGGAGAAGAAGATGGTAAAGTCAGTCATGTTCAAGGAGGAGGGGACGAATGCACAGATGGTGTCGACAATAGTCGTGACGAACCGACACGCGACCCAGGCACAGATGATCCCAATGATGTCGATTCTAAGCTGACCGAAGTCGGCAAAAGCGTGACTGCCGGAGGTGACTCAGACTTTTACAAGTCTTTCTATGAGCAGGAGAAAATGCAAAAAGAGGAAGGACACAGCAAAGAGAAAGCTGCTGCTGCCTCTGGTGACGCTGAGGAAGCAAAAGATCCAGACGCAGTCGTTGACGTTGATGTTTCTTCTGCTTCCAAGAAGGTGCGGAAGCCGAAGGACAAAGAAAAGTCAAAGGAAGAGTTAATGTTGGAGGGAGTGGGGTTTTGGAGCAAACTGTGCAAGTCCCAAGGAGACTTTGATGCTCCTACTGATGTGGAAAAAGCATCAAGCGAGGCCAAGGCTGCTAAGGACAGGGGCAAGATGTTCTCGTCAGAAGCTCCTCAGGCAAGTACATCAAAGGAGTTGCCGAGAAATCGAGACTGTCCTACAAAAGAAGAGGTGGACCGACAGCAAGAGGAGCTGGAGAACATGACTTGGGCGGATCGGTGGTTCCAGAACAAGAAAGTCCAAAAGGTGGTCAAGGACTCCAAAATGATGAGCAAAGTGAGGACCAAGATTAAGCTGAAAGAGTTTAAGTTGGGTGGCGAGAGCTCCTCAAACAGTCCCAAGCAGCAGCAGCAAGATCCGGCGGCGAAGGAGTTGCCCAAGATCATCGGCACCTACGAGGAGTACTCACAGATCCTGGGTAAGAAGGGCGCCGGGGGCGATGACGACGAAAAGGACCCGCAAGACCGCGACCGCGATTCCGTTGACGAGTCCGAGGAAGAAGAAGATGATCTCTGGGGAGCCATCATGGGTTCCAAGAGTTGAATTTGCTACGTTCTTGATGTTGTGAGAGAAAGAGAAAAGAATGAAGAAAGGAAAAACTTTTCGCCCATGTAATTGTACAGTCCATACCTATGACGTGTCCATGCAACTGAGAGAGAATCCTGAACCTAAATAACAAGTGTGTTTTTAAGCAAGCTTCTCCAAATATTCAGCAACATCTCTGAGGACGCATAAAGTCGCGATGGCCTTGGCAAGGTCAGCGTCCTTTCTTAGGTCTGGCCTAATCATGCTGACGACATTGACCATGGACCGGCTTTTCGAGGCCGGCCCGGCTGTCTGCCACCATGGCCACTTCCAAGAGCCTCATCCCATGCAGCAGCGCCCTGTCTTGAGAGAGGCTGCCAGCCTGCATACGTATGAGGCTGGCCTTGGCCTCTAACGACGCATCATGAGTGGGTTACTGGCGTCTAAGTGCGACGATCAAACTTTCCTCCTGAAGGACAGTCTTTTTATGCCTGATATCTATGCATTCTTCTATCACGTTTTCTCTCATCCGTGGATATTGGATGTGAATCTTCCACTTTTTTCTGTTCATATTTCCCCCACTCTTATCCCCAGGGCTGAAGGTGGGATCTAGGGAATTTCTGGTCGACGGCTAATCAAAAATGACGCAGAAGGGAGAAAGTTTCCTTTTTTTTTTTTACTATGTTCAGGCCCACATCTTTATACAGTAAGTGAAACAAATCACCGCAATTTATATCTCTCCCTATTTACACAGCCCAACCACTGCTTCCATTCTGAGAGAAAAGACACTTTCGAGTGCTGCATACTGATAGTCAGACGGCTGCTACCGGGTGTCCAGACAGTCACGTCGTGTTCCGCAGTGAACAAAGTTACTCTTTTGCAAGCAACCTCATCTTGGTTCAACTATGCACAGCATAGTTGGAGAAGTCAGGACTTGCCATTCCTGCTCTTCCTCAGGCCTCCGGCGTCTTGAAGTGTTAAACTTGGACTACCTGACAATGGCCTCTAAATTGAGCATATCTCTACTTGCTCCTAATATTGGTCTGGATGAAGTTGAGTTAGCTGTTTCTGGTTTATGCGTCATCTTTTGGGGCAAGCCTTTCTAATAGTGATGGTGGAGGAACCTAAATCACACAACTCGTTCCATACGTGCATTCGCAAATAGGCCTTATTCATATTGCATTTTAGCCATTTTGTTTGACTCGCTCCGTATCGTAAATGGACTGGAAGCCAGCACCAAGTACCGGGTGTCCCATAAATCGTTCTTTTGCGCAACCTGACTTATGGGACATCGGCTCCATCCGACTCCGGTTGTGATTGAAAAAATGGAGTTGTTTATGTCCAGGTGGCAGAGTAGAATAAGCAATTCTGTGGGTCACAGATCTCTAATGGAAGTCAGATACGCAGGCCAATGTTGTTGCTGGGGAAGCTGCAGATATTTCGGGGTCTTGACAAGCTTTCCATGCCCAGAAGCAGCAGGGTTTTTATGCCGTGAGCAGCCCTTGGAGTCTCAGCTATCCCGGTTTGTTTGGAATTCCCACAAAAAGTTCGGATAGTTTTGGGAATCTCCATAGAGCGTAGCTTGTTCGTCCACCCGGAGACGACGTCACTGAAGAAATCCCTGCAGGCATCAGAATTTCTTTGCCCATCGCTTGGCTCTGGCAAGAAAGGTTTTTTTGTTCACCACAAAAGTCCTGACAACTGATGACTGACGGCGGTTAAATATTGGCCTTTGTCCGTCGTCGTCCCCGCCTGACGTGATCCCCGCCCCGTCCGCTGACGGCGTCTGTCTGACCTTCGCCACGGCCCTGGCAGACTCGCAGATCGCTTGTCTGTTTGTTTATCTTGCGGGTGGCAGATGACGTCGACGATGTCGTTGTCGACGGCGACAGCGAACCTGTCTGCCCTCATGCGCTCTGGCCGTGAACGTACTAGGTGTTCCAAAAGTCGGGTCTGAAAAACATCACGGTCCGTCTCTCTGCCTTCAATGGAGGAAGAACAAAGTTTTACTTGATCAACATCTGCATAAATCTCTTCTCTCCACTTGACTCTGTCGATACCACTTTTAGTTTGTGAAATCATGCGATTCTTCCAGCGCTTCAAAGGGCAATTTTTTTGTCACCACCCTGTAGACGCAGTCTCGGTGAACAAAGGTGCAGCCATTTTTGTTATAAGCAACAAATCACTTATAATATAATGCTGGATATTCAAACTTTTTGGACACCCCTCAGGATGGGAAAAGCCTGAATTCAAATAAGCCCCAAATGCAGAGCCCAAAAGCTTGGCTTTTATATCTACGACTCCCAGGGGGAGGAGGGTTTTTTCCTGAGAGGAGGAAAAAACCCTCCTCCCCCCCAAAAAAAAGTCTGATATGCGAAAAAGCTGAATGCTTCATATTCTTTTGCCCTGGTAAATAGAGAATTAGGTAAATTTTGGGACCGTTCCCGTTTCTCTCTGCCCATGCATGCTTGCGCGCGCGTGTGCAGTTCGATGAGTGTGCGTATGGCTTCACTATCTCCGAGGATCCCTTACACAGGCTTAGGAGTGTGGAGGATTTCCTCTGTGCTGCCACTGGTCAAGCCAGTGAAATGTACTTTTACATCTGTTCTCGAGCTTTAGCAGCTGCGTGCATGACGCAGTAACGTGTCCAAGGCTCTGGTTATGGACCTGAGCCAGTTGACCCACGCGAAGGCCAAGGGGGCCTCTAGGCCTAGGTATTGTTCGTCAGCTGAAGGATGCTCGTGGGTCTCACTCCATGTCTTTGCTTCCAGGGAGCAGCCGATCTTCTCCTGCAAGGCCCACGTCTTCCACATCGACCCGAAGACAAAAAGATCTTGGCTCCCGGCCTCCTCAGCGGCGGTCTCGGTCTCCTTCTTCTACGACTCATCCAGAGCTCTCTACAGAATCATCTCTGTGGAAGGCACCAAGGTAAGAGCAGTGTAGTCAGTGGCTTCACCCATGGCCAACTCAGTGCAGTCCTCCCATGTCAGTGTGTACGCTAAATTTAGACTGTCTTGCGCCAGCGATATCACATTTGAAAGAAGTTCGAACGAAGCACTTTTTTGTCAGTACTGCAAGTCTATGCAAACACTGCTCGGAGCTGAGCAAACAAATGTTGGCGCAAAATTTCATCATCAACATCGTGGCAGTCGACGCAATCTCGGCTGGAGGCCGAGTGGGCGGCATGCTGGCCGCCCGGCTGGAGGCTGGGATCACGTCCAGCCAGTAGAACCTCGGCTACAGGGTGTTGAATGGTTGAACACCCTGTACACACACGCGCGCACAATAGTCTCGCCTCACACAAGGCCTCCATTGATGTCTGCATGTTTCATGAAGAAAATGTGCCTTATGCTTCTGCAGCTGCCTGGAGGCCATTGTCAAGGCAAACAGCGGCCTATTGAAGATTAATAATGCATCAATGTGTGTGTGTGCAATAAAAAGTGTCCCCCATGCACAGGGGGACACCTTTGTTGCTGTTGATGATTTCTGGAAGACTCCAAATTTATCGTGCACATTCTGTATGCCACAGGCGATGTTCTGTACATACGCTGCATCAACATATGTGCTACTTTTGCTACACATGTACCTAAAGGGTGGACACTGACCCCAAAGCCCTCATCCAAGATTGGTGACATGTAGATGACACAACCTGACTCTGCATAGGAACAGTTGGCCACAGCATTATGTCCAATAATCCCCCCCCCTTCATGACCAAGTCAGGGTTGCCACGTCAAGGATTGTCTGTGGCCACCCTGCCCAACGTAGTCCCTTCCCCTCACCCTGTTGTTGGACTCGTCGAACAGGTGTACTCAGCAGTGGCACAGGCGAGTCCAGCCAGGTGTGAGCCTCATTGTCAAGAGCACTGACACACCTGTGGCCCGGGCCTGTCCCGACGATGATGAAAAACGAATCTTGCTGTATGAAATGTTCGTGACTTAAAAGAGATTCGATTTTGCGTGTCTGACAGGAAACTTCGCGAAGAAAAGAGGATCAGAATGGATATTTTTAGCTTTTTTCTTGTTTCTCCTCCTCCTCCTCAGGCCGTGATCAATTCGACCATCACACCCAACATGACCTTCACCAAGACGTCGCAGAAGTTCGGCCAGTGGTCGGACGTCAGGGCCAACACCGTGTATGGGCTGGGGTTCGCGTCAGAAATCGAGCTGAACAAGGTGAGCGAAACCTTGTAGAAGTACACTGGAAATGACGACAAATCCTTTAGCTAACGTATCTAGCACACTTCAGAACAGAGTGGGTGCTATTATAGTGGGACCTCGAAACTCAAGTTGAAGAATTTTGGCAATGTAGATGACGAAAATTGCATTTTAGAGACTCTTTGATAAGTCGACTTTTTTTTCACTGGAATTAAGGGGAACGAGGGCGAAGCAAAGTTGTTTTTTTACTACACTTTTCGCAGAATTTCTTTACTGCGCTGTTGCTCTTGATGCTGTTGTCAGCCCGAGGTGCAGAGGTTCAAGCAGCGCAGGTCCAACCAACAGTTTTGTGCATTTCTGCTACCACTGAGCAATTTTTGCTCCGAAATTTAATTTGCATCGTTTCTGCACAGGCCAAATTGGTGGAAAAAGTCGATTTGTCAAAGAAAATTACATACTAGAAATAAATTAAGGGCTTGGTGTACTTTGTTTTCACTCGTGGGCAGAGTTTGGCAGTTTTCTTCACCCTCGTGAAGAAAATGGCCACTTTCTTCCACTTGACGAAAAGGTAAAGTCCTTCTAGATTCCTGTCAAATAAGTAAATTATTTCGTATAATAAGTACAATCCTTCTCAATGTATTTTCAGTAAACAGTTTTATTTTTTGTTTGCTTCATCACCCATCCTAGCAATGTTACAAAAATCATTTTCTTTCAAACCTCCTTTATATATTACTGCTCTCTTGATATTTCATTTTTTACTGCTTTCTTCTCTAAGTTTTGGTCCCCCGAGGGGCATTTTTGCTCTCCTTTGTATGTTTTTCCCCAATCTTCGCCTAAAATCCCGAGGTCTATTACTATGATTCCTTCTGAACACCGTTGGCACAGGGTGATCGAAATACATCCGGACTGATTCTTGCGCAAGAGCAGAGCCTGATCCGGCACGGGCTTGGTCACCTCGCTCACGTCGTAGACGTTGGAGCAGCCGTCGGTCTCAGCCACGTCTCCGTCCCCTCCTCCGCCCGCGTGCTGGCACAAGCTCAGTCGAGGCTGGACTCGAGGCTTCCAGCCACGGACATTTGTCATTGGCATTTTCAAGTCAGTCCGGATTTACCTCGGGCACCCTGTGATGAGAAATGAGAAAAGTGAGACAAATTGACACTAGTGTAAGCGCGCCCTCACCGGAAACGGAAGGCTGCAGTGACCTACAAAAAGGGGGCAAAAGTTCGTATAACTTTGCTATGTTTGTACATAGAGTAATGAAGGCCTCAGGTTACGCACGTCACTTGGACGGTTTTTGTTTGTTTGTGCGCTGCTTTTTTTGTAACAACGAACCCAAATATCCGAAGGGTCGACCAAGCAGCTGCACTGAAGCACTAGTGGCTTAAGTCTTCTCTCCGACGAAGCTTTGCTTAATCAAGCTCACAAAATTAAGCAAACACTCCACACATCTCTCTCACGCACGTGCTCAAGGTACAGGGTGGCCAAGGAGTTCTGTTGCTCGGTTCAATCACTCTTGGACGAGACACCCACGGTCTCTCATTCTGTAAAGACATTATGCACTGCTGGCAGCTTGGAGGTCTTGAAGTCCTCCGAGCGGTTCTTCTGCAAGGCCTCCCAGGGGTGTCTGGAGTGGGTGGGTACGGCCACATTTTTCGGACCTGCTGACGAGGCTCTCTTGTCATAGACCTTCTGTTCAAATGGACATTCAAATAAGACCAATTTAGCAGATGCAACAGAGTTGCTTGGCCGCCCTGTAAGCACACGAGGCATTTTTAGAGCCAAGGAGATATCGAGATGAGATTGGGAAATCGTAGCTGATGGCTTGTTTAATAGAGCATCGCATCGTTAGGTAGCGCGCGTGCGCGCGCGCGCGTGTCAAAAATTGCCGAATTAACGTTGCCAGCTTGTAGGCGATGCTTGGCAGGGTCCATTTCCACTTGTCTCCGGCGAATGAGCCAAAGAAGCTGTAGTGGAGACGCTTTTGCTCGTTTGCAGTTCATCGAGAAGTTCAACGAGGTGAAAGAAGCGACTCGCAACACGCCCGCGGCGTCCGGCGGCGGCGTGCAGCCTCCCAAACCCAACGGTACCACTCCCACCAACGCGGCGGCGGCGGCCGCCGCCGCCCTCTCCGGCGTGGCGGCCAGCAACACGTCCGCCAGCGCCTCGCCCATCGCCGTGCGGAACAAGAGCGGCCAAGATTACGACCAGAATCAGCCGCTGGAGCAGCAGCAGCAGCAGATGCTGAATCAGAACGAGCTACAAAACTCGAATCTGATCAAGTCCCAGCTGGCCGCGGCGGCGGCCGCCGCGGCCGCCGCGGCCGCCCACCAGCGCGGCCAGAACCTCGTCACCATCCAGCAGCAAGTGAGTGTTCGCCAGATCGTTTTATGCCGCTCAAGTAATCGTTTACAGCTTCTCTCATTCGGAGGCCTTCTCATCCAAAAGGGAATTGCTGTTTCAAATAGGGTAGAAATGGGGGAAATGCACGCTCATTCCCGGGAGGGGGGGGGGGGAAAGGAGGGGTACGTGAAGAAGAGAAAGGTGCTGCTGTGGAGGAAAGTGTGGTTACAAAAGCTTTTTAGATCATTCTCTTCTTTCCAAGGCATTTTTTGCCTCCCTCGTCTGAATCTCGGGAGGCGCATTTTCTTTCTCTTTTCTGTCTCAGAGCATGTGCGTGCGTGCGTGCGTGCGCGCGCGCGTGCGTGCGATGAGAGAGAACGCGCAGAAAAACGTGCGACTCCGTCTGATGAGTTGCTTGCTTTGCCTCGTGGAAAGCAATTATCTGGAAAGTCGAACAGAGCATATTTGTCTCTTGCAGCTATGAGCTGATGCTGAAAGTGTGGCAAACAGAACAGCTCTGTCCAAGTCTGCAGAAGGGCGTGCAGGGTGGGCGAAGGCATTGGAGCGTCGAAGCTCCGGGGCCACCCTGTAATGGTGTCGCACTGTACAAGCTGCGATGGCCCCTTACGTATTCTGCCGGGGACGTGCGCACTTGTGTACAGGGTGGAGCGACTTTGAAATGAAAATCTCGTGATGTCACAGATATATCCGTAATGACCTAACCAATGCGTCAGCGTTGCCACATTCGTTGATAGGGAGGCTTTTGAAAAGGGTTTTCGCGTTTCTGCCCACCCTGTGAGCGTTCTTGTACCACCGGCTAGTGTGTCATCATGTGCTGCAGACATCAGCAAGTTATCTGCACGGTGAGCAAAAGCGGTTTATTATAGTACTTAGCAGTTGTTGGAGCTGGTGCAGAGCCCAAAACTTGCTGCCAGCTTGCAATTAATCCAGAGGAGCTTTTGGGTACACAGGAATTTGTGTCAAGGACTGACTCGACGTCTTTTGCAGCCTCAGGACAGCCCCAAGAAAGGCCTCGCCGAGAAGGGCCCCGCACCCAACCCGCCCCTGTCGGGGGAGGCGCAGCTCAAGTACGAGAACGACAGGCTGAAGCTGGCGCTGGCTCAGAGGTGCGTCCAATGTCAGTGAGGGAGTCTGTCTGTCTGTTTATCAACTTTCTCCTCGTGGTGTTTCAGCTCCGCCAACGCCAAGAAGTGGGAAGTGGAGCTCTCCACGCTGAAGAGCAACAATGCCCGCCTGACGTCGGCCCTCCAGGAGTCCACGGCTAACGTGGAGGAGTGGAAGAGGCAGCTGCACTCGTACAAGGAAGAGAACACAAGGCTCAAAGTTGGACTCATCGAACTAGAAGCAGGAAGAGGTATTATCATCAGAAAGTTCTTGATGGCTCCACAACTTCTTTATGTCTCGCATTCTGCAATACAGTAAAGTCTCGATTTTGACGAGATTTTCTCTGCAAATCAACTTTGACGTGTGGTTGAATTGAGACCTCTCAAGACGGGCGGCTCAAGGCAGCCTGACATTGACAACTGCTCATCCTCCTCTTCGTCCTTGCCATCTTTGTCAGCCTCCACCGATTTCAAGCATTTGAATGAGACTTTTTCTTTTGAGGTATTGTCAAATCAGCACTTCCTCAGCAAAATGATCCTTGAGTCGAGACTTCATTACAGGTACAGGGTGACCGATGTGCGTCGGGTCGCGGTCAGCTGTCAATAACTTCCTGAAGTAGTTCCTGAAGTAGTTGCACGACTGGCAAGCTTGAACTCACTTCTTTTATGCCACGTTCGCCAACACCGGCCTCCAATTCTACTCGAGGATGTTGCAATAATACAAAAAATCACTCACACAATTGGCCAACGTGATGAAAAGCACAGAAGTTTTTAAGTAATTATACAGTATCAATCGGGGATACCACCTATGCAGGATGAGATGGCCTGACCAAGCTGTCCCGGACGAGTCCAACTCTGACCCAGATTGGTCCCATTTGAGGCCAGAAACATCAAATTTGGCTCTGTTCAAACGTGTTTGGCTAGAAGAGTTTTGAGATTTATGTTCTGTTTGGCCACTTTTTGACTGGCCATCTTATTTATTGCTTGGCCGGCTTTGGACATTCTTTTCATGCAGTTTGGTCCTTTCGGATGTTGAAGTTGGCCTTTTCGGTCACCTCCGATCTGGCAACATTTCTTTTCTGGTCTTCCTGTGGCCTTGTTACAGCACCCCATAGTACAGGGTGGCGCCGCAACCTCCGGACTTGATTCCTCTTTCCGCCACCCTTGTTGCTGTTGCTGCGGTCGTGCACGTTCCAGTCCGCACTCCCTCTCCTGCCGTGCGTGGCCGTGATGTCGAGGGGAAGAGGTTTTTTTTCACCCTGGTGATCCCAGCAGCTGCGCTCAATAACTCGACCTCAGATGTTCTCTGGCAGATGCCATCGTGGTTGTAATGTTAATGTCGTCAATGTGAGCGTCAGCAGCTCTTTCGTGCCAAACCAACAAAAGTGCCAAAAAAGGGACCAAATTGTGAAGAAAAGTAATCCGGATGCTTCTCTAGCTCCACCCTGCTCGGGTCTGAAGTGGGATGCAGTCGGGCTCATTTCAATCGAGGCGGGTCGAATCAGGCTGACCGGAGGCAGACTCTCCGGGTCAAAACCTGAGCAAATTCCCGACTTGAGGACGTGATGCTCGTGTTGACACGTACGAAAAATTATCCTGGATGATGAAAAATTCCAAGGACTACCACAGAATCTCGACTGATCCCCTTTTTGGCCAGCTGACTTGTTGCCCCCGAAGCCCCTTTTTTATGAGCAGTTTGCAACTTTATGGCAACACTTTGTTTCAATAGTTCCTCGCCAGCAAAAGGATCCGACTTGATCTGCCTCGATTGAATCGATCTGATCCAACCAAGCCAACCATGAAAGCCAAGAAATCCCTCCAGATGGGCCCCGATTTGGCCTTGGTGATCCCGATTCCGCCCTGATCGACCCGACCCTTCCCGAGTGGTCACCCTGCACCCCCGCAAGCTATGTCTCAGCCGGGGTTGGATGCAGCTCTGGTATTAACATTGCTGAGGCTCCGAACTTCTCTTACTTAAGCGCAACATTGGCGAAATTTGCCATTCCAAGCATGTATGGCTGGACTGGGAAGCCAATTGAGTGTGCATACTTAAAGCAGGCACGCGGAAAGGCAGCCAAGAGAGCTGATATCCATAGCACGCGTGTACAACACGCGTATGGACTTGTGTGAGGCTTCCTCGGTCCGAGATTGACCGTACAATTTTGACCCTTCTACCGGGTGCGTCAAATGTCCTCGTGCAGAGTTTGGGGGTCACTTTCAGCGGGCTCGTACGCCCTGTATGGACAGGGAGACAAGTTCTCGAGATTGGCTCTCGTCTGAGCTTTCACTTGCGCTACAGCCTGGCTTTGTAGTGCGAGTATGAACAAAGTTAAAGCAAGATATGTGTGAGCAATGGCAACAATGTTGTCGTGCGCGTTGGGGTAGATTCTATGGCGTTACAAGGTTTCTGGCGCAAATTTTGCTAGTGGAGTCACGTTAAAACTCAACAAAACCAACACTTAAAAGATCCTTTTTGATCTCAAGAACTGACATCTGCTGTCTCTACATCCCTCCCAAAGCTATGAGCACATCTTGATATTCTGTCTGATGAATGGCAGCATCCTGTATGTAACCGACATGAGCAGGCACACTTGTACGAGGCCACAGACTACTAGGCCTTGTTCACCATGGCGAGCTCAAATGTGATATGTACTTACAAAATTTATAAAGGATCAGGTGATATTTAAGTCTAACTTTGACCTCAACATTGCTGCTACCATTTCCTTGGAAGCCAAGAAAATGCATCTGGACATATGAGATACGATGACTACGCGTATTTGTACCTTCTTGTTTTTCCTCCTTCCTACCAGGCAACTGCGACTTCAACGCCATGTCCGAACTGCGCAACCTCAAGTCTCGCATCGACGAGTTGGAGGGCGACCTGCGCGAGAGGGACGACGAGGTCAAGGCGCTCAAGCAGCAGGACCACGCCATGGCCAACGGCGCGGGAGGAGACGACGCTGAAACTGTCAAGGTGCGTAGGGACGGACGCTGTGTTGGTCTCTTCTTTTTTTGGTATCCCAGCTTGGCACGATTTGGGTAAATTTACCAAATTTGTGGCAAGACACCCTTTACTTGATCAAGTTGGTGGTTCATTTGGAACACTTTTTGTTATTGTTATCATCATTATAAGCTCGTTTGTTCCCTATGATTTGATAATTATGCATTGGAAAAAATACTTTCGAACCCCGATTTTTTTTTAAGTTCACTTTAGCGAAGAATTTTGCGTTAATAAGATTCTGCTGATTACTAACTTCTCATTGAATCCAAAGAAAGTCTCTTTTTTGTACGGTTGGCGAAAGATCTGTAAAGTTTTCTTTCTTTCTTTCTTTTTCATTTTCTTTCAAATGAAAGTTTCAACTCTTAATTTAGAAAATTCCAACGGAGTCCAGCCCGGTAGAAATGCATAAGAGAAGGAGCAAAACAATCGCACCGAGTTTTGACTTAAAGAAGTCATCATCGCCATTGTTAATATTGTTGTCAGCATCATTGTCGTCGTGGTCGTTGTCGTCAATAACAAGGATTGCTTCTGGGGCCAAGATAACTGGATGGATTTGCCAATGATGCACCAGAAAACGGAGGCAAGGACCCCTGGATGTAAGGACCAGTGGATGCGAGGATCACCTGATGCAAGGACTTGACATTTCTTGTTCTCTCTTGGCTTAAAACGAAATGCTAAACGCCCCTGGACCAGACTGCGTCACAATATATGACGGAAAACAATTGTGCCCCCATGAAACGGACCCCAAAACTAACTACAATTCGAAACGCATTGTAAATATGAGCATCACTGGACGCAAGAATGACGTTGTGAAGGGCTTACACAAGTTAACACAATTTATCGATGACAAATGCAAGGATGAGGTGTGTCTGAGAGTCATTTTCCACGAGTCCCAAGGTGTTCTTTGGGCCCATCTTACTATGTACTTCGTCACTTCCATCTTGCATAACGTGATGAGGCCCAGCCTCTTTGCCAACGACGTCTCCATCAGCTGAGGGAAGATTCAATATTTCTCACCTGCTGGCAGACCTGACCAAATCGAGATGCCACTGTATTTTACTCCACTTCCTCCTCTTTTGCAGATGCTTCAGTCGGAAAACGAGACGCTGAAGAAGACCCTGGACAAGATGCAGTCGCAGTTGGACGCGTCCCTGGACGCGCAGGAACAGCAGAGGAAGGTGTTGGACGCCATCAACCGCCAGTTCGGCGACCACCTGCACTCGCTGGGACAGCTGCACAACGAGTTGTCCGCGGTGCTCAACACATAGTAGAAGAGTGTGGTGGACAGCGAGAGAGAGACCTTGCGTGTGGCTGTCAGTTCTGCATCCAGAGAAGAAGAAAAAACTGCCAAGTGCCAACAAGATAAGGAAAATTGCGCCTTCGATGGAGAGAAAGAGAGAGAGAGAGAGAGAAACGTTCCTCAAACTGTCTGGTTGAGTTAACCCTTTGCTTCGACTGCTTTTTAAGGGCTGGCAGCTAAAAGTTGTGAATCTGTGTTCTGCTCTTCGATCATATGTTTTGAACTTTCGACGACCTTTTCCGGGAAAGTGTTGACCAAGTGTCAACCCTGCTTAGAGGGAAGGGAAAATCTCCACGGGCAGTCGTAGACTGGCTGCTGTGGGCAAGAATCAAAAAAACAACAAAAAAAAGGTATATTTCTCTACCATGATGACTGTTGTTGTCATGCCTTAACGTATTTTTTGCGTGCTTTTTGTACCCTGTGCGAAAAAGGAATCCCTACCCATTGCTACGTAGTGCGGAACTGCAAACATTCCCATTGATTGAGGTCAACCTGTATTTTGAATCTCTTACCTGAAAAAACTTGCTGGATGTACTTTCAATCGACGTACTTTTAATCTGATAGAGCTATTATTTATTGTTCTGTGCAATGTTTTTGTTGGTTTTAGGACTTTTAAGCAGTTCTTATTTATATCCCTGTCCTGCGATGTCTCCTGTATCGAAAACAGAAATAAACTCTCTATTGCTGAAAGAGTTGAGGTGTTGGAACAACACGAGTCTCGACTTCTTCCATTTCTCCTGGCAGTGACTGAGTCAAGGTCAGCTGACATTGACACCTGCTCATCATCATTTCCCTCATCTCCTCTGTCAGCCTCGTAGGATCACCTGAGGCAGGACTGGAGATCTTCCTTTCTTGTAAAAGTCTTAATACAGTGTCAATATTTAGAAACGTGAAGTTAACGTGATTTCGCCTGTCAATGGTTGACAACTCCTTAAGCATCAATTTATATCATATTGAGCAAACCGAAAAAGCTACAACTTCTGTGCTACCGCCTGATTCAATCGCCCTTGGAGACTGCAGTGCTTGTTACGTAGGTAGGTAATGATCGTCAGTTTTTCACCTTTAAATCGAGACGTCACTGTACTGTAGACATTACTGTATTAGCCCACACCTGGGCCTCTTTTCAATGGGCCTGGCTAAAAGTACTGCAGACTTTTGTGGCCGTGAGACTTCGGTAACTAGGTTAGTTAGCCTCTGCTCGCGCGCGCGCGCAGGACACGCACGCGCGCACGCCCACTTCGGCTGCGTGCGTGCGTGCGCGCGGTTGGGTCCTGTGGAAGCCAGAGGGACGACGACGACGGCGGCGGTGGCGACGACGACGACAGCAGCAGCAACTCCAATGGCTTCAGCCAGTGTCGCATCAGCTCACATCTAGGCAGAGGTAAGAGAGTCGTAATTATTGATCATACAAAGCCAAAATGAGACGAAAAAGGCCCCCCAAAGTAGGCAAGGCCTCGTACAATATATCTGACCTTCCCTCCGCAGCCTCCTCAGCTCTGCAGTGGATGTGGGAGTCTTGTGGCCCACTTGTTGAAGGTGCCCAAGATGTCCGCCCTCCAGTCTTGGCCCAAGTTGCCGCCAGTGTCGCGAAAATGCGTCTGCGAGACCTGCAAGGCTGACAAGAAGGTGTGCATCAACTTCCTTAGGTAGAGCTTAGCTAAAGTTCAGCTGAGCTTACACTATCTATTCTTCCTTTCCCTACACTATCTGACATTGAATCACATTACCTCACCATTCACAACTTCATCTTACACAACCTCATCACCTTACACTACTGTTCCTTATATTCCCTTGCACTTCCTTACCTTTTACTCCCTTACACAACCTTACCTAGCACTTGTATACATTACATTACCTTATTGCATACTACTTTACCTTACCTTGCTCTACACTACCTGACATCACCTTAACATAGGTGTGAAGACAGACCATTAGCAACATCTGTGAGTGAAGCTCGCTTTTTTTTGTTCACAGATTGAAGAATTCTTCACGAAGAAGCGCTACTGGTGGCAAACTTCATGACTGCATCCTGTAACAGCAATGGTGAAATAAAAGACACCTCGATGTTTGTCCACTTTACAACCCTTTCTGCCCAGATGTGCTCACTTCTCTGTATGTTTTAGGCCCCTGGTCGATGATCTCTGGAAATTCTGTAACTGCACCAATTGCTGTACACTAAAACTCGATGTATTGACAGACAAACCCTAAAAAAGGTTTAAATAAATGCAAAGCCAGAGTGCGAAAAGTATCAGGAGTTTCTGCCGATTCATCTTTCGAATATTCCACTGCGGGTTATTTGGCTGCTTCTGCATCACTAGAAGCTTCGGACAGAGAGGGAGGAAGAAAGAGTCTCAATGTGCCCTAGGCCTCCTCACTTAGGCCTGCGGCGATGACGAGAGGAGAGGGACACGCGGACCCCTGGAAATGTAGAAAGGGACACCTCAGGCTCCTCAACAGGAAGTGCATGACATCAGGCTTTAATTGTCTAATACTGCACACTACAGGAGATTCAGAGTCAAGCGCACTTTGTACTGCAGTCAATTCACACTTCTCAAACTATCAACGGCAGCTATCTCTCGGACGTCCTACCCGATGGACATCGTGGGGCAGGACAAGTCCGACACGACCTTCCCAGACTTGGGAGGGGGGGCAGGTGCAGCCCCAATGTCAAGGCTGTGTTGGCGGCCCACAATGACAGCTACACCATATGAAGCTTCAGAATGTTAAATTACACTCTAAAGTCTGCCAGTTTATCAAGTGCAACCCTTTGTGCAACCGCTGTGATCGTTTTGAGAACTTCCGCTACGCAGCAGCAATGATCTGGAATGCTAATTCAACCAACTTAATTGTAAATAATGCAGCCAGATCTAGATGCGATTTGAATAGAGTTATCAACTCTAAGACCTAATAAATTGCGTATGAGGAAGCCTGGAAAACAGCTGTGCCTTAGCGAGATTTGCAATGTTCAAGCGATCCTTTAGTCTGCCAGATAGTCTAGTGCATTTGTCCAAAAGTAACCGATGTTGAGAGCCAACGCACGAAAAGCGCTATTAGCGCGCACCTTTTTTTTTGTTCTTCCTTCCTCCATCGCCCGTCTCATCCGACTACCGTATGAGCCAGAAATGTGTGCGCTGCGTCGCTGCTGACGCGGAGGAAGGGGAACTTTTTGCCACCCGCACGTCTTCTTACGCACGAGGAAGGAGGGAGGGCAGGAAAGGAAAAAAATCCTACTTCAGTAGTCTCCTGACCGTAGTCCGACTGCGAGGGTCAACATCCTGTACAGGTCCTGGCCCTGGTGAGTGTCTACCTGCACGTTCTAAACGGCCGGCGCCGTCTCCCACCTAGAGAACGTCCACGCGGCCAAGATGACGGCGCGGAAACCGGAGGACGTGGACGAGGACATGCGCAGGAGGAGGGAGCTCAAGGAAGCGGAGGCCGGAGAAGGACAACGCAAGGTAGGTCCAGCCCGTAGCGGTCAAGTCGAGATCCACAGGTGAAAAAATCCCACAGGGTGGCCAACAATTATTGTCACGCACGGAATAATAAGTTTGACCCCGCTGCTCAAATGCGTCCTGCACTTTCTCCCAAGCCGAGTTCGTGTACTTGTGCACGCAGGACCCGTCGCTGACCACCTCTTAAGAGACTTTCCCTCGTGTATGGAAATATAATTGAGGTCTCTTTAGTTCGACAGCTTCTCCAGTTACACATTTAAAATGCATCCGGAGAAGTCAAAGATTCCACACATGCGAAGACTTCGGACAAGGAGTCATTGAAACGACCTTGGCTTTTAGCGACATCTAACAAAATATTCAAAGTTGACTGATAAATCACCCTAAACACGTGGCTCGGAGTTCTTCGTGGCGTTGGAGTGGTTCTTGGGCGGGACGGCTGCAAGGCCTCCCAGGGGCCTCTGGAGTGGGTCGTTGAGGCCAATTTCAAGGAAGCTGCTGACGAGGCTCTTTTGGCCATGGATTCAAAATGAAGTAGCTCCAATACAGAGGATCCTGTGTTAAACGACCAGGAATATTTACCCTTATGTGGAGCATTACAGTAAAAATGACGAATAAAAGATGAAGAGCAACTTCGGTTAGCAGCAAGTGAACGTAGTAGAGCGTATTCACTGCCTAAAAGTGTTGTTTTATCCAGAAACCACTGCATTGGATATTTTTTGAAAGATATCTGCAAAGAAGAGGGGTTTAGCAGATTTGACAGGACTTTTCAACCACCCCGTGAGTCTGCATTGAGCCAAGGATCCATCGAGCCGCTGGCATCTGGACAGAGCGTGCGTGTCCTTAAGAGTGACTTGAACAAATCAGTATTTGCGTCAACAATAATTACAATACCGAGTACTGGGCGAGACCAAAAGTTTCAATGTCTTTCTGCGAGCTATATTTGTCGCACGACTTTATTTGAATTCCTGCTCGGCAAAAAGAAGGAAAAAAACCCAAGTTTTTGGGTCGTCAAACTTATCTAAGGATGTTGGGTCAACACTTAAATATAGACCAACTTAGTTGCCGTTCAGATGTAAAATGAATGCTTGTTTAGCCTTTCCTTCCAATTCGAACACTTTGTTACGACCTAAACTTATGTAGTAAAATTTTTGGCAAGAGGGGGTATTTTTAAAAAATTTGACTGCATCTTGACTATCGGCATCAGGAAACAAGCCTATGATGCACTCAGCCCAGATTCCCAAATTTTGGTTTTTTAGTCCAGCCTCATGTGTAAGCATCAAAGGGTGTCTCAACATAAGCTGAGACAAAGTTGTTGGCCACCCCGTAGATCAGAGATCGAGTGCGGAAATTCTTCAGGCGCCAGCTGATTGACTCGAGGCACTTGAACGTGACCAACATTCGGCAGAAAGGTGTCAATTGTCACATATCATAAAGTTAAGCTCTTTGCAAACTTTTGCGCACTTTTCCTTTGCAGAAGCTGGCCTATCCCCGCGCCATCTGGTTCATCGTGGGCAATGAGTTCTGCGAGAGGTTCTCGTTCTACGGCATGAAGGGTGAGCAGGCCTTTCTAGGTCCAGCCTAGCTGCTAGTTCAAGTTGTTCCAGATCAATCTCTGCTCCACTGCCTGCACCGTTGGCCTCCGTCAGGCGGAAAATTTGTCTTCTCACAATTTAGCCCAAGTCACATATAATTTCGGGGGGGAAATTGCCGCAATTTTCGCACACTTGGACACTCGAACCATCCACTCCGAGCATTGAAGTTCTGACCAGTGGACAGATGCATTTTGCACCCTGGTGGGTGACAAAATCCATGTTACTCGCGCGTACTCTCATCTAAGTCAGTGTGCATCTTGATCTTATATTTGCTCCCCAACAAATGGCATCGCACAATGAACACTTGAAACAGACCCTCCTAAGCCACTGTGACGAGATGTGTGCAGAACCAACATTTCCCCTACCCATATTTCGCCAATGACAGTCATAACCCCCAAAATGACATACTTTTATTCCAACAAATCACACATTTTCCGCTCGTTGATCATGAGACAGCAACTCGTACGTCAGAATTTGGGGATCCGCAGACCTTGACCTTCGGCAAGTGGTGGTAGCAACAGCGGGGGTAGCAGAAGCACAAGACTGGAGGGAAGGCCAACAACTTTTTGGGCGGTCGTACTGAAAACTGCACCTCCTCCCCCTCCGTCCCCCTGTGGTTATGCATCATCGTCTCTCTAGGCGTGCGCGCGCGTGGTGCACGCGCAGACGCGAGTTGATGGGCGTGCGTGGCAAAAAAAAAGACACGTGTTCCCGGACTAGACTCGTGTCAAACAGACTAATCGGTTGTTTCGCAACTCTGCACTTTTTTTGGCTCACACTGCACACAGACTTCCTAGACGAGAAATGGAACGCTGGGCTTTTGGTCTGTCTCTGGTGGCGAGGAAGTCACACTGACGACGACGACGACGAAGCACAAGGAGCAGCTCGACAGCATGGAAGCGGGCGCGGCGGCGGCCGGGGACAGGGGGGAGGCGCAATAGTACGAGAGCTACGTAGCCCTCAAGGTCGTCGTCTTCTCCCTGCATGCCACATGTACTGTACACTACGGGCGGGCATGTGCGTGTTTGGGGGCATTCACACTCTGACACAGGACGACCAAGCCTTGTTAGAGGAGTCTTTGGCACTCTCAAATCACACCAATTTGGCAATCTCCATTGCTCAATATTGGCTTTGACCGCGTGGCAACCCTGGTCTTATTTTTTGCTATACCAAAAAGTTTTGTCATCCGAATGCCATTTGCGCAAGGGGTCAAGTTTTTTGCGCCCGGCGTGTGGGCTGCAGCGTTGCCACATAGCTCGAGATCAGATATTGACGTTGTCGACCCAAGTACAGGCCCCAAAGAGCTGCCTCGTCCATGCTTATCAATCATGTGATGTTTGGCAAGGCCGAACCAATTACGAGACGTTTTCCTTCCGGATTGCGTAAAGGGGAGACGTCGCAGGCCCAGATGGGCCTAACTGGACCTCATCTGGCAAAAAAGGCGGTTGCAAAAACGCGATTATGATCGCTTTTTTTGCTGTTCCCTTGGCAAAAAAAAGACTTCGTCCTCCAACTTTTGATGAGCTACGACTCATGCATAAGTGCCCATGCGGGTGTTCAAAGCAGCAACGTCTACAGGGTGGCCAACAAAGGTGCTGCTGCTCCTCCTGAATTGGCGGCCATCTGCAACATCGTTTTAATAACACTGCTCAATATTGACATCAATCGTGGTTCATTCACATCATATGCACGTCTGGCACTGCAGGTGGCCTTCGAGACGCAGTCCATGGGGTTGGAGGAGCCCTGGACAATTTCCTCACCGCAGCTCCAACACCATGGACCACGTCAGGGCCTCCATCTGCACGTAGTGCACGCATTGCATGAGTGATGTACATACTGGGGGGGGGGGCTCATTAGATTGTACCCTGGCATTTTCTGTACACGTTGCGAGGTTGTGAGGAGCTTTTAGATGATTTTAAGTGTTGCCATTGAAAGGTAAAACCCTTCACTACTGAGGGGGTACCCATTCAATTGCACATTGTAGTGAGATTTTCTGCACACATTGCACAATTTTGAAGAGGCTTGGAATGGCTTCGAGTGTTGCCACTGAAAGTTGAGGCCTTGTTACTTTTGGTCTGATTTCTGCATGCACGCACGATAAATAACCTCAACTGGAATGTTAAAAAATATTGCCAAACAAAAGTGTATTGGAGTCACAATATGACGATGTGGCGAAATTTGTTGTTACATCTACAGTTATCGTTATGACGAGGACAAGAAAGTACCTCCAGAGTCATTTGATCAACATCCCTCTGACTGTCCAGGGATCTCGTTATCCACTGTACTTGAACGTGTGATCGAATTTCTCCGTTACCTCTGTGCTATAAACTTGGTGTCTTTACCTGACTCGCATCTCGTCCGTCTCTCCTGTCCAGCCATCCTGTCGATCTACATCAAGAACAAGCTCCACTACAGCGAGGACTCGGCCACCGTCATCTATCACACCTTCTCGCTCTTCTGCTACTTCACACCCCTTTTCGGGGCGATGCTGGCAGACCAACTCCTGGGAAAATTCAAGTAGGCGTCGTCGATGAATGATTAGCTCATAAAGTCAATTTAATGCTAGTCATTTACTACTATTTATCGTACGAGTATCATGAACAACTCGAATTCTTCCAGGACCATCTTCTGGATCTCCATCATCTACGTGTTGGGCCACGTCCTGAAGACCTTGGCCGCCGTACCCACTCTGGGAGTGCCGCCGGTGTAAGTATTCATGGCAATTTAGGGATTGTTCAAAAGTATAACTGATAAGTCTTGTATGCTTATTTAGGGAATTCTCATTGCTCGGCCTGGCGTTGATAGCGATCGGCACTGGCGGCATCAAGCCATGCGTCTCCGCCTTCGGGGGCGACCAGTTCAAGTTGCCAGAGCAGGAACGGCAGCTCCAGACCTTCTTCTCCGTGTTCTACTTCGCCATCAACTCCGGCGCCCTCATCTCTACCTTCGTCACACCCATCCTCAGGTACAGCTCGAGCATCGACGTCATTTTAAATACTACACGGAGAAGCAATAGAATGAGCGCACGGCGACTTTTGGGACACGCGGTACCGCTGTGTCATTGTACAGGGCGGCCGGAAATTAGTGTCTACGTTTCCACAGACAAGATATTCACTGCTTCGGGGACGACACGTGCTATTCTCTGGCGTTCGGCATACCCGCCTTCCTCATGTTGGCGGCCACGGTCATCCTCGTCATGGGCAAGTCCATGTACGTCCTAAAGCCGCCGCAGGGAAACATCCTCACCCGAGTTGTCGGCAGCATCTTCGTGAGTGCCAAAGAACGATGAAAGAACTTGTGCAGCACGAAGAGTTGCCATATTTTTCACTCAGTACGCGCTCCGCCGCAAACTGACGTCGTCCGAGAACCGCGAGCACTGGATGGACCACGCCAAGGAGAAGTACGACCGTCACCTTGTCGAGGACGTCAAGTTGCTGCTCAGGGTCCTCCTCCTCTACGTGCCGCTCCCAGTGTTCTGGGCGCTGTTCGACCAGCAGGGATCCAGATGGACCTTCCAGGCCACCAGGTGAGACCCACAAAAAAAGCAAAAAAAATATACGCTATAAATGACGTTTATTCCTAGTGGAACCTTCTCTTGACTAGCGAAGTGTATTATTTATTCGTATTGTATTACTTAGAATGAACGGTGCCATCGGCTCCTACATCATCAAACCCGACCAGATGCAGCTAGTGAACCCGGCCTTCATTCTCATCCTCATCCCACTCTTTGATCAAGTTGTTTATCCAGCTTTTGCCAAGTAAAACGAGCAAAAAATTTCGCTATTTTCTGCGAAACTACGCAAAACATTTTTGGTTTCCTTTTAGAATCAATTTCCTGGTTCGTCCTCTCCAGAGAATGAGCGTGGGCGGCATCCTCACTGCCACGGCCTTCCTCATCTCCGGCTTTCTGGAGCTCGAGCTCATGGTGAGGAAGACGATCGAGTTCAACTCTGGCTCTCAGTTCACTTATGTGTCTTCAACGTACAGAAAACCTACGACCGCGTGCCCTTGGCCGGCGAGTCCCACCTGCACGTGATGAACGGCCTGGGCTGCCCGGTCCGCATCCGGGTCAGCAACGCCAACGGAGAGTTCAACTTCCACGCCGACGTCGAGACGCGGATGAACAACATCGTATACGACATCGGCCCCGGCTTGTACGACCTGGACGTCAGGGTGGACAACGCGTGCCAGCAGGTGGACGAGTTCATCAAGCGCTACTCATTCGAGGCTAAGGACGAGAAGGTAACTGAAGGCAGGGTTACTCAATCCTTCCTACTTACAGCGTAATTCAGAGGCTCGTACTCATGTATGCAATCATACGAAAATCCATATTTTTTTGTCTTCCTCTGTACACAGTCATATGAATCGTTACAGGTCTCCGGCATGGTGATCCGGGCAGGCCCCGACAGGTCGTTGCAGGTGGCGGAGCTCACCGAGTTTGAGGAGCCCAAGAAGTTTGACGGGGGAAACTCTAAGATAAGGTAAAAATAATCATAGCATGCACAGTCAGTACATGTAGTGTCTGGACAAGCAGACATTTGCCTACTCTGGTCCCTGTTCATGTGCAGAGTGGTCTTCGACGTGGACTCCCCCGTCAACCAGACCTTGTGGCTTCGTCCCGCCGGATACGATGACCCCGAGGACGCACCCCCCGGCTACCGGCTCAGGGGCGAGATCTTCAACGGAGACCTGCAGGAGTCGATCTACGCCAGCGTGCCTCCAGCATCTTACGAGTGAGCATATTTTTTTTGACTATTCTCACTAATAATAGTGATAGAGTCTTGATCAGAATTAATCCATGAACAAATTAAAATAGTGTCTACGCGGGCAAGAACCCCGTGGGGACATTGGACATCGGACAGGGAGGAGTCAGAACGCTCTATGTGGCTGGAAACCCCGAGATCGGCTACGAGCAGACCTTGACCAACTTCATCTTGACGAGCGAGAACTCGGTCCACATGCTCTGGCTCATCCCTCAATACTTCGTGATCACCTCTGGCGAAATCATCTTCTCGGTCACGGGATTGGAGTTCTCGTACTCGCAGGTAAGGAATCACTATTGATTTGCAGAGAAAGATGCAAAAAGCTCCAATTCCTGTCCCATTTCCAGTCTCCTGAATCGATGAAGTCAGTGCTGCAGGCCGCCTGGCTGCTCACCGTGGCCTTCGGCAACCTCATCGTCATCATCGTGGCCGAGGCCAAGGCCTTCGACGACCAGGTCAGGCAGCAATCGATCATGTACACGGACAAGACTACAGTTTGCATGAAAATACAGGGCGGAGGAGGCTAAATGCAACTTTTGCACCTACATTGATCAAATACGCATAGATTTTGCTCCACCCTGTTGATAGGGAAATTGCTTTCCTGCATGACTATAGCGTTCAGACAATTTGGGATCATTCCACGTGTTCATATTGTTAGGATTTAAACACCACTCTGTACGTTTATGCTTACAGGCCAGCGAATTCTTTATGTTCTCTGCGTTCATGTACCTCGACGTGCTGATCTTCGCGATCATGGCCTACCGGTACAAGTACGTCGACGTCGGCAAGAGGGAGAGGGAGAGGAAGGAGGAAGCGCTCAAGGTGCCGGATCAGGGAGTCCACAATGAGGCCTACATGGAAGCCACTGACCTGTGAAAGGCGAATTTAGCAAGCATATTTGCATCGGATCTGGCATCCTTCCTACGTGGTGAGGGGCGAAAAGTTGCGTGTACCTGGATGCTCAAAGAACCCCCCTGGAACAATTCCTCTCATTGCCGTAGAAGCATTGTTAAAATATTTAAGAAAAACCTCACCATTGTTAAACTACAAAAAACAGAAATTGTTACGCATTGTGCTGAATGGCCTGAATGAAGAAGACTGGAGCGTTGACTGAAGAGACTCGCACGAATGACGTTGCATCCTGCTTCATTCACAGCCACAATGCACACATGTGTTGATCACGCGTACAACGTTATGTTAATTCTTTCTCTTTATACGTACTTTTTACACATTTTTATATATGTAATACATGCAGTTCAAGAAGCTACTTCGTACCAGATAGCAGTGAGACTGGTCGTGTGGGTACAATGAAGTTCATCTTTGTATTTATCTTCATAAACCTTTGGGACCGTTAGGTGAACATGTAATAAACAATGACTCGAAGAAAAAGGATTTTCTTTTAACCCCTTCCTTTTCATCCCTCGGTTAGCCAAAATGCTTGAACAGTGTGACAGCTGACTTTATTGGAGAATCTCGATTTTGTCGAGATTTTGCTGACCATGAACGTTTTGCAAAATGCAGAGAAATTCGGCATTTTCAAAAAAATGTTTTTTTTCTGCAAATGAAAATGCTGCTTTTAATTCAGTCAAGTGTAGCAAAGCTGCGTAAGAACAGAGACAAGAGATTCACAATCAGGTTGGAATGAAGACAAGTTGTCATCATCGCTGTTCCTTGACCTTGTCAGGGTCGTCCGGATTGTTGTCAGGGTCAGGAATGTCGCTGGTGCGGACTTCAAAGTTATGTCGAGATTGCGCTGCTATTGAAGGACTCAAAGTCCTAAGTTTGACATATCAAACTTGGTGGTCACTAAGATACATGACGTCCACAGCCTCTTCTCATTCCAGACTTGACCTGCTCCGTGTTGGTGAAGGAGGACGTGGTGAAAATGTGATAAATTTTATATGAAAGTATGCGACTTATTGAGTAAAGAAGTGTCTCGTAGCTAAAAAGTAACAGTCTTGTTATTGGTGCCATAAAGTGCATAAAGCTGCAGGTCAAAGCCCCCCATGGACGAGGAGGTGGCCTGCATGGGATGGAAAAAGGAGACCATTTGCTGAGTCACAGATTGAACAAAACAGCTCTTCAACTTTTGATTCTGAACAAATCTTGTGTCATTCCATTTTTTTTCATTGGTTACTCAAAAATTGGTGAGAAAACTCCACAAAACTACAAGAAATTGATAGAAAAAAAAGGAGTTTTCTTGAAGCAACTTTCGATCAGCGTCTCGCCAAACCTCAAAAACATAGGGGCTTGGAGATGACGCTCCAGGCAAGCAACAACTGGAGCTGTGAGTTGTCACAGTATCTGCATTCCAGTGAAAACAGCGCCCTTTTTTTTAAAGATGATTTCGTACTTTATAGGCCCAAACAATGAATCCTTTCTCCCCCCACTGTTTTCGCGAGGTGCGGCATGGTCGTGGTACGCACCCCTCTCGCCGACCTTGTACGCCCTCTTTTGTGCGGCAGCGCCAGGTGTCGTCGTGTACGGAGCGCACGTGTGCGCACCCATTGATGCGTGGGCCGCGCGGCACAGACGTAGTCTCCGTCCACCTGTTCACGTCGGAAGTGGCGCGAACGATGGAGAAGAGAGGTGCAGAGGTGCTGAAAAGACCACTGCAGGTGAAGAAGGCCTTCAAGTCCCGCATCCCGCAGTCCAGGGCCGTGCCCACGGCCGTCAAGAACGACGCCACCAAGACCAAGCCTCAGCAACACAGGCGAAAATGGCAGAGCTTCGACCTGACGCCGCAATCGCAAGAGACGATAGTGCTGCAACCCAGCGAGCGCCAACTGCGACAGCTCAAGGAGGACCTGGCGGACGAGAGCTCTGCCGAGGCGTCGTTGCAGATGGCCAAGGACCTCTTGGAAGGCACCAAAGAACATGTCAACGACGACGAGGCATCCTACAGGCGGGAGCAGGCGGCCTTCTGGCTCATGAAGGCCGGCGAGCGAGGCAGTCGCGAGGCCATGGACACCTTGAGGAACATGCACGCACGGAATGGTGGACTGACAGATGCCAACCAGGCTGAAGTGGCTGCGTTCCTTTCACTGGACTCGGACCAGCTGGTGGCCCAGAGAGTGGGGAGGAAGCTCTTCAGGGCGATGTCGGCCGGCACTGGCTTTGTGGCCATCGCCATGGTGCATGAAGTGGCACAAATGCACGAGAAGTTGTCGCCGCCCGAGCTCAGACACTCGGACAAGTGGCTGCCGTTATCGTCTGCCAAAGAGACCGAGAGGCTGGACTTGAACGATTGCATCAAGGCGGCAGAGGAGCTCGTGGACGGACAAGTGCCACAAGCTGACCTCAAGCTCATGGAGTATGAGGCCAGAAAGATGAGCAAGTGGACTGTGGAGTCCATCTTCCTGTGCATTCGTCTGTGCGTGCTCTCCATCTACATGGCCGTCATCTCCTGCCTGCAGACGGCTCCGCTCCAAGTGGTGTTGGTCCTGCTCGCCCACCGCTTCACCAATGCATCCACGGTTGCGTCCTTGCTGTCGTCACTCGCCGTCGCGGCCCCCTGCGCTCTCGCCGTCCACAACGTGGGCCACGTCCTGATGCATCAGCGACGCTACGACAAGTGGCAGGAGGTATTTGCAAAAGAATTTAGCGACCAAGAGATTTGCACAAACAGGAAGAATGAGAAAAGACAAAACTGGCACCATCAGGTCACTCAACTGGGTGCGGTGTCTGTTCTAGTCAGCATGACCAAGGCTAGTGTTAATGTGATACTCATGCTTTTTAGTGCCAGCCTCATTGCTAGAGAAGGGAAGAAGAAGTTTTCTAGCTATTTGCTCATCCTAGGAGGAATTTACTACATAAACTATTGCTCAAGGCCTTTGGCACCGTACACTGCACAACTAAGCTCGTACCTCCCGATTGAGTGTCAAAGCTACATTCTTGACCTTCCACACCACGTCGGAGGCCATCCCGCCGCCTTCGTCATCCTGACCACCATATTCTGGCTGTCGAGGTTGGGATTCTCGCACTCTCTCATCGAGGCCTGCAAGGTGACGTCGATCGTGGGGTTGTGCGTGACTGGGAGTGAAGTGTCCGCCATTCCGGTCGTCAATGTCCTGGTCCTCGCCACCGTCGTCGGTCAGAAGTGGCAGAAGGGGAAAAGTGCCAAGTGGAGCTGTCTGGTACTGTGTCTGTGCGTGGCTGCTCCTGCACTGACCTGGTGCACTGCAATGTCCAAACAGGTGCCAATGCTCACTTGGACCCACTTCAAGGACTCTTGTCCATCAGAGCAGATGTCAGTGGAACAGCAAAAGATCTGCTTTGACCAATGCCTGGGAGCTGCGGTTTCATGGGAGGGAACAGTAATGGACATCACTGTGGAGGGGGATGAATCCCACTGGAGCTGCCTCTCCAGACAGCTGCAGAGGTCTCTGAAGCGTCTTTGCGTGGATCCAGACAACACCTACTTCAGTCCATACCTTCGTCAACTTGTCTGCCTCATATCAAGAGCTGCTGAGCATCTGGCTGCCTCAGAATCATGCAGAATCCAAGTCTTGATGAGAAAGTCCATGTTCCAGTCAAGAGATGATCTGGTGACTGTCAGCACCGATCCTGAGCTGTGGCAAAATTGCTCCTCTATGACTGTCGGAGAAAAGATCCGGTTTTCAGGAATTCTCGTAAAGATTCATGACAACATTGTTGTAAAAGCTGAAAATATATTCTGGCCATAAGTGTTAATGTTGGGAGAAAAACTCTCTCAACTTTGTACTAATCAATAACCTCAATACTGCTGCCGAGTCATTCATGTTGCGCTTGTTCGAATGTTATACTGATGTAGCACTTACCCGCTATCCCTATATATATAAAAGAACAGCCCCATTTGTCTGTGTGTGTGTCTGTCTGTACGTGTGTGTCTGTCAGTCTGAACATGTGTGTCGCTCAACACTCGCAGAAACCAGCCGCGGAAAGGGCCTGTCAGCCGCGAGATGGCAGAAACCAGCCGCGGACAGACACGTACACACGGGAGACAATGAGGAAGTTATCAGTAGGGGGAATCCTTTTAAGCGTATGTGGTTTTTATTGGGCCAGTTGGTCCAATGTTTTAAATGTACATTGTCTGACAAAATTCTTGCACTAGAACGTTTCTTCTTGGTAAATTTTCTCGTATCTTTCTTCTTGCTTCGTTTACAACTTCAATTTCTGAAGAACGAACTCCCCAAAATCCTCGAACGTTGCTTCGTTTGGCAGTTCGCGGCCGACCCCGTCGACCCAGCTGACTTCAGGCGCCCCGGTATTCAGCCCTTCTTCCCTGTCGAACACCGAGAGCAGGCCATGGAGGCCTCCAGGATCTGTTGCTCTATTTGCCTGGAGCTGCTCTCGTCCTTGCTCCCTAGAGAGAGAAGAGAAGGGAGATTAGAAGAGTCATGATGGGTCATATTAACTAAGGCTCTGAGCCTAGCCTTTGCACAAAAAGATAGACCATTACCAGGCTTGTGAGCGATCGCGGAAAATGTGCGATCATGCGATTGATTTGCAATCACCAACTTTTTGCGACTGTGCGATCGATTGCTGCGATCAAAATTGGACGCAACTCAATCGCACATTGTGATCAATCCACACAAGCCTGACCATTACAGAAGATGGCTCGAGAGATCAAAGCTCCTAACCTGGCATTCGCACTGGCAACAGTGACCTGAAGAACCTCACTCCCCCTCAGTCTCATCAGCGCGGTGGCCCTTGCTAGTGTCGGCGATGGAAAGCCTTCTTGGGATCCCCATATTTTTTCCGGGTGGAAAAATAATTCTCCATTGTCGTTGGGGGCTGTCTCAGCCATGGCACCCCGTCTCATCCCCTCCGGACTGTCGCAGAATCCGGTGAGCATGAAGCAGCACCAGACACTGGGGTACGCCCTTCGACATTCTTTGGCAACACCAAAGTAGGTAAACTTGCTGTTGCTGGCGATCCTTATGACCAACAGGATTGTCGTGAAGCCTGGCGAAAAGCCGACCGTCGCCAAATTGATGTCCACTACTGTAGAGAAATCTTGTATGCGGCGAATATCGCCAAGGTTCTTCTCTCAGAGGCCCTGAAACTCCCTGCTGGGAGAATTCCACGATCCTCCACGCGCGGCAACAAGCTTAACGCCTCCGAAGACACCTCAACCGCCTCTTTCACCTCCTGCTTTAACCTGACAAATCTGTCAACTCCAAGGAGCTTTGTGATCCACTTCAGATTGATGTTGGAGCCCTTGTCTTCGAGGTATTTGGCTCTGAGGAGATGCTTAAGGCTCTCCACCTGCATGAACGCTGTCAGGTCTGCTGGCGAGGACCAAGTAGCCCCTGTCGGAGAGGGAGAAGCCGGGTCTGCTGGTTTCTCCATTGCAAAGTCTGCAAGCAAAAAAATTGCCAATAGAAACGAGGCAGTGAAAGTCTTATAAAAAATATTTTTTCTACCGTCAGCACATAGGCCGTGGACCGTTGGATGGATGAAAGCCTTCAGCACCACAGTTCAGATAGACCAATGTTACTAGTAACATTGGGCTAAATGGTCCCAGTTGCATTGTGCGGCTGCTTGAAATTTGACTCACTGAAAGTGGATGATCCGGGGTGATATCTGAGCTGTGACCTCAAGAGGTGAGTCCAAAGCCACCGAATGATGTCACTGTGTTTGGTTTACTCTGTTCTTTTCCCTCTTGCGTGTGGTCGTCTTTCTCTCATTGTGGTGATGGCAGTGAGCCATCAGTCTATGGGCCGAGCTGCAGTCCACCTTGCATGGTTGTCTTGGCCCAATGCCCACCCCTACCAACCAACCTCCTTCTCTTGCCATATATAGCTACTGATACATGTGGTGAATGTGACGTTTGACCTAAATTTCGGCCTCAAAATGGCCTCAGACCTTGGGTGCAATGTGACAGCGACATGGCTCGTGATGTGCGGCATCTGCAGCATCTGCCGACTGAGTTTGGTGATGATCAGTGCGGCGGTCTGGGCGAAAATTCATAAATCCTTTGTGATGAAAGGTAACAGTTATCATGAGCATTTTTCAAATATGTGTTCATAAAAAGCTGAGTCTTTCCCACATAATAAAGATGAACTTGCGTAGGTGTATGTGTTGACATTAGTTCGAGTTTCTGTTAATTCATGTGTTTGGGCAGGTAACAAATTATCCATGCACGTGATCTTGGGTTACCTGGGTAAAACTCGAGAAATGTCAAAAATTGGCCTACAAAACCCAAATGGGTATTTTGAACACGCCTGTTTTTGCCATGATGAGTTGGCAGTTGGAGCAAGAGATGACAACACAAGACTATGGCCTCCTACACTCCCACACACTCACCTGGTGCAAAGACAAGACCAGGCCACAGGACATTGACAATGTCATCAGCACTGAGCTGCCAGACCCCCAGCTCTTTGATATAATCAAGAGCCACATGGTCCATGGCCCATGTGGAGCACTCAATCAGGGTTCACCATGTATGGCAGAGAGCAAGTGTACCACGCACTTCCCAAAACAGCTGATCCAGGAGGTTAAGACAAGTCAGGATGGCTACCCATTATACTGGGGGTGCAAGCCGGATGGTGGCAGACCACATGACACAGCTCAAGGTTCATGGGTAGGATATTGAGATTGACAACACATGGATAATCCCTTTCAATAGGCTGCTGTCAAAATCTTTCAAGGCCCACATCAATGTAGAGTCATGCCAATCAATCAAGAGCATCAAGTACGACTGTAAAATATGTCAACAAAGGCTTGTGTCACATCATGGCAGTCTTTGGAATTGAGGAAGAAGGCAAGCAGCATGATGAGATCCAGGAGTACCAGTTGACTGGACATGGATTCTGGATCGTTCATAATTGTAGTTGTCGATACGCTGGGGAACAAGTGGATCAATGTGATGTCACATCGTCGCGGCTGGAGGGCACGGTCACAAAGTCCATCACGCATACGAGTACTTCAGTCGCACTGAGATTTGTACCCCTGACACCCGAGGGTGGAGGACGGGACCAGCTCTCCCACGGCCAATGTGTTGCATGTCATGCGTGCAATATAACAACACCTTCCTCCCAGTCAGAGGATACAGTTTCAATTCCGATACCTGTCTCTCATGCTCAGTTCGCTTTTGTACTTTCTTCGAAAGGCCTAAGCTGTCCCAGAAAGCTTGTGAAGTCCTCAATTTATCCTGCATACTGAAATATTCCTCTGTACATATATTTCTTGCAATGGCTCAAAAAATACCGAGCCAATATCCTGGAGGATTCCTTGATCCTCTTAGAACTTACACTTTGCTCGGATTCTCAGTTGCCCTCAGCATCTTGTTTTCTATCGAGGGATGCCTTTACCCTGGTGCATGATGACTGCATTGATGCCCTTCTTTCATTTTACCGCACTTGCTCCATAGGCAGACCAATTCATATAAACTTAAATCATTTTTTAGGCACATTTCTGTTGATGACAGCATGCATGTGATATGGCAACATGGTCATTGCCTTCTTATTGTTTCTCTGTGGGTCAGACCACGGAGCTGAGGGAGTACAGCTTACAGTAGGGTACTTTGTGTACTGCGCTTTTTGTGTCATAACTGTTGCTGCACACATGTAGCTGAAAGATCGAGACTGAATTTACCATGTAAGAAAACACTGAAGATCTGTCCAGACCTAATGATGCCTTAGGGGTTAATCCTGCCAGGAAGAGTTTGCCAAAAATAATTCAATAGTGATGATGAAATTGAAAATACCAGAAGGAAGTTTCGGATGAGATTCCATTGAAGACAGGTTGGGTTGGGTTCTTACTCTCCCTGACCCAGCTTCCTCTGCAACTCCCTAGGCAATAGTGTCGGACAATGATATTTCTTATGCTCAACCTCACCAATCTCTAGGTGACTGAGCAAGACTCTTGGGCGGAGCACAGAGTCAAGGCCGCACATAAGTGGTGCGAGAAGAACTTGGTGGGTTTCTGGCTGTTCACATTTTGGCCAACCTAAACGGATCCGTGGAGGCAGAGTGGGCTGACATGTCTGAGGACCTCGTCGTCAAGAGCTGCCAAAAGTTCAGGCCCGAGATTAAGGCCCTACAAGCCATGGCCATGTACCATCTTAAGAAGTGATTTGGTGATGACCTCATGAGCTTTGCCAGAAAAACTCAGGTCTCCAATGCAATGAGAAGTGGTTCAAAGTGACCGAGTTATGAAATCAGAGCGGATGATTTATTCTTGCTGCGCCATTCTTATAATGTATGTGGTGACGAATATAACGGTACATTACGTAATCCCCATCCGAGGGATGATTTAACATAGCATCCCTTGGGATGGGGAAGGCGAAATACCATAATTATATGGCTGAGTAACAAGTCAGTCTACACACCGTGTAATTTATTTGAGAACAGCACTTCCCAAAAAAACTGGCGGCGGCTGATGCTTGGGAAGGCTGTGACCAGTTATGTCACCACAAAATGTACATGGAATTTCTTACAAAGAGCCCTCAACACCAGCCTCACCCTAGCGCACTTTGTGCACTCGTGCTGCAGTTGGTCACAGCCTTTCAAAGCAGGTTCTAGATAGAGATTATGAGTTTATGTAGTGCCATAATCGTCCCGGCACGTGTGTACTACCAGTCGCTCAGCTATATAGTTATGAATGTGAAATGATAATGTCATAGAAGTCCTCAATCTCCTTGTGGTGTTTGAGCTGGAAGTCGTGGTTCGTGGTCCTGAATCTTTCGGAGAAAAAGGGGGAAGGGAAACTCTGAAGTCTGAATAATCTGAATCACCAGATCCCCTTTCCAAATGAGTCAATGTTTTTTGACGGCTCAACCACGATTAACTTCAATTGGCCACAGATTCACGGTTGCCCTCAGCATCATGTTTTCCTCGGAGGGACGTTTTGGCTTCTGCGACAGATGAAAATATGTGATGGAGACATTGATGGATACATTGACCACGGAGCCCCAGGACTTCTGAGGAATGGGGAGGACACTGGACTGAGGTTGACAGTAAGGTACTGTTTGTACGCACATGTAGAGCAAGAGGGCAAACTACTAGAAATTATGATGCAGGAAGAAATTCTGATATGCTGATGTCTCTGTCCTTTTCCTGGTCAGCTGCATGAGTTGGTTTGTGTGCTGCAACTCTCAACTATGTGTTAGGCTAGCACGGAAAGGTCATTTTCAGATTGTCCAGGTGGAAAATTTGGCTTTAAACACTGGTGCAGCTGTTAATGAGATTTGTACTAGCTGCGCAAGATCAGGGACCAGATTGTTCGCGTGAGTAGGCGTTGAATATTGTGTGAGATGTAGACAGACAGACACACACGCAAGCCTAATATCTTCGTACCCAACGCAAAAGGACTCTGGTGGTGGACCTGACCAGTTGCTTCATGACAAGAGCACGTGGGGGTGGAGTAAGGAGTAGAAGTTACTCCTCCCAGGGTCCACAGAAGTACTAAGGGCTGCTCTCCGTCCCTTTCAGCCAAACACAGGTACTTCAGCACAGAGGCAATCCTCTTCCATTGTGCTGATTTCCCCCTCATTTGAGCCACATCCCAATGCCAAATACACAGACAAGCAGCGTCTCACACAAACTGCATGCACGTGACGAGACTGACATAGGCAGTCTAAAAAGACTTTTTCCCTTATCAGACTTAAGATCTTACCCCTTGTTCTGCTGCCTCGCGTTCTGCCTCAGGCAGGTTGTCCTTACTCATCTTGATGAAAATGACAGATGAATATTCTGCTCCTATGGCTGAAGGAGGATTCGTGATGACGACAGGAACAGGTTTCTCCTCTTTCTCCTGGTCCGCCTCGCCTCCGCCCATATCTTTGTTCTTCCCAACCTCTTCCGTTTGCTCCTCGTTTGGAAAATACAATGAATGTTGTAAATACAATTGGGGAGGAGACTCGTTAAGAATAGTTTGTGTGCTGAAAGTCACCTGTGAGGGTAAGAGTGCAGCAATGGAGGCGTCAGGTTCGGGATCAACTTTGACTTCACACTTTTTTCGAAACTAAAAGAATACTCATGTTGTAACTTATGCTAACTCTGCTTCAGAAAAACAACTTAAAGACTTGTCAGTGTACGGATGTGAGTCATGATAGTTGGCTGGATACTACCGGACTGGGGCTGGGTTGACTTATTTCGTTTAGTACCAAATATGAATTTTCTGTCAATGTCAACGACCAAGCAAGTAGCAAAGCCAAAAGATTGGTTTTAAGTCCAACATTGCTGAAGTGATAATTCTCCTTTGTCTTTTTCAGTGAGAAGCAAATTTCAGGGGTAGGAGCCATCCCTAATGCTGATTCTGATAGACTTTGGGGCTCATGAGCAAATGACAACATGGCCTGGTTATATGGATGACACTACCCCACTATCGGCCAGCTCAGTTTGACAAGAGGGCAAGTTTTTATGTCACAAAAGATCGTTTGATTCTGTCCAATCTGTTTTGGCTCTAATTTTCGGCTGCCTCTTTGTCACGGGACCACTGAAAGTGACATCAGCGTTGTTTGATTGTCCAAGGTTAAAGAAATGGAATGCTGTCAAACAAACTATGGTTAGAATTTCTCACTCAATACCTTCTTCAGCAGCATTCAGCAAATGACCATAATTACATAGCTGAGAGACGTGCAGTGCACACGTGCTGGGACGATCAAACCCACAATCATCCCAATTTTTGCATATAGATCAGGGGCTCTGCTGACCGGTCATGACACTCACTGTCATCACAAATACTGCTATTACTTCACGATAAGGAAACGTCATATCTTCATACGGCTGTTGTGCATACGTTCTTATCCAAATAAGTTTTCAACTTCTGAGCGATTCCATGATGTTCAAGATACAGGCCATGGTCAGGATCCAGGTCGTCCACGTCCAGGATTATGGTGATTTGTTCTCGCTCATATTTCAGCATTTCCTCAACAGCTTGTTTCAGTCTGAAAACTAGATGTCCATTCAAGGCACAAGGTGGTCTTTTCCAGGCTCGTCCTGGAAGAAAAAGAAAAACTGTGCCTGACTTGTACGGGTACACTTGCTCGGGCAAACACGTTGCATGGCCCGGGTTGTAGCTTCTTCTTTTCCCAATTTTGACGTGGTCAAGGGCTTTGATAGTCCACATGGACATGAGTTACTGTGTAATGCTATGATTTTCTGAATCGCCCATTTTTTTGCCAAGCGCGCAGCGACTGCGCAGACATTGTAAACAGTGCAGAGCGATTGACTTGGATGATTTTACATCGGATGGATCGGACGACCAACCAAGTCAAGGGCTGGGTGCATGCGTACCCAGGGCATCACCGGCATAAGCCTTGGGCAGTATTCTTAGAATATAGCCCCCGTCAGGACTTGTAGCTTCTGAGCAGTGGGCAGATTTAGTGTCATAGCTTGTGACCAGCAGGAGGGCAGCTTGCCAGAGTTGACGAGTTAAAGCTGGTCAATACCAAGAGATAAGGTTGAAATGCAGTGCTTGCCGTAAGTAATTGCGTCTGGCACGACAACCTGAACACAGTACTGAAGCGTGCCGAGGCGGAATTTTGATGTGGAATGTGTAGATGTGATCCTTGGGCACAATGTTGAGTACACAGGATTAAAGTCAAAATGCCAAACAGGACTGAAATGGACTGAAATTTTCACGGGACAATCCCAGCACCCAGGCCCATCATTTCCACCGGGTTTCACTCCCTGGATCCTCCGGCGCCGCGCGCAGGCATGCAAAAACCCCGTGTCCGGGTTGATAGATTGCTATGTTCTGTGAAGCTGCAAAAAGAGAGCCACAGGGTGACACTTTAACATGTAAACAAGCCCGGTGGAAATCCAGCTTCCGCTTTAATTTTGAGAGTTTTCAATGAAGAAAATATGAGAAATTTGACCTGTCCGAGGTAGTTTACAGCCAGAGGCCGAAGTCCGAGGGCTGTAATAGTTCGAGGACTATTATCTCATTCGGAGGACTTTAATCATTTAACGAGGAAAATTAAGGGCTTTTACGGATCTGCAATTTGTGATCTGACGTCAGTTTTTTTCTGTCGGTCCGGTCGCTCCTTCCCTCTTCTCCCTCCCTCTGGCTTGGCCCGCCTCGGCTCGACTTGGCTGTTCACCCTCCCTCTTCATAGCATTACAATAAAAATTGGAAATTCCCGTGGGTGCCCAAAATTAGAAACCAAATACCATTTGAAAACTTTGTAGCCAAATGAAAGTGAAAAAAAAGGAATTTTAGCTATGCCCAAATGCATTTCAAGCTGCGTAATACTGTAAAATGAGTTATATTTTTTTTCTTCAGGACTTACTGTAAAATAAGTTGAGGGCAAGAGTTTACTGAGCTCGGTGAAGTTACAAAAAGAGAGAGACCACGTGACACATCGACATTGAAACAGATGACGGTCAAGACTCTCCACAAGACTTAGAACAGGCATCTAGACAATGATCTGGCTGATGACGCCCATGAATTCACCACACACCCCACTCAAAACCCATTCAGATTTGGGGAGACATTTTCGACGTTCCATTTCATGACAAAAGGGATCAAAAGTGCGACACTCTGACAGAAACACTGGTCACGTGAGCTGGGAGGAGGCTTGCGGGCTTTAAGAAATGATCATGTGCAGGAGGAGTGAAAAGCATGTGACCTCGTTGAATAATGAACAAAATGAAGTTGTGACTAAGACCCCAGTGAAGAAAGTTTGTCCCAATTCATGAGTTACACCTCGTAAATATATAATGTAGCAATGTTTATGACTAACCATCCGGTATATTCATGCTCATCCTAGGTTCTTCTACTCGAGCAAAGGATTGAATCTTCTTGCAATTCCGCATGTTATAGTCCAGGGAAAGATGTGTGAAGCCCCTCAAGTTGTTCGAGAATCTGAAATCTGCATTTGCTGCCACCCACAGATATTTGTCTGGACCCATGTGTTTCTCCACCGTCGAAAGCCATTCTTCGACAGATGCATTAGCCTCATCCATCATGATGTGGCGTTCTTTTCCAAGGCCTTCAATTTGAGACAGGCTAAGGTAACGAAGACCTGAAGTTGTAGTGCCATTGGACGTGGCTGACTGTAGATGAAGAAGTGGAAATTGCAGCTTAGACACAAAAGCACCATCAATCAACTCACATCACAGCTTCTTACCGAAGTTTCGTTGATTTCTCTGATTCTATTGCAGCCAACGACTTTAACATGATCTCCATATCTTTGAAACTGTGTTTTCAAATGCTGTTCCAAATGTGAAGGAGAATGTTTATTTGTGCCAGTGTCTCCAGCCCCGAAACTATACGCCTTCACCACAACATATAAGACATCTTGCTTTTCTTCTGCTAACTGCATGGTCTTTGCCATGAGGACAGAAGTTTTGCCTGGAAACATAAGTCGATGTTTGCTCTGCGCTTCTGCTAGTGCTATTTTGTTGGCCTGACCTGTGCCAAATCCTGAGGTGAACAGAACTCTTTTCTTTTTGCTGTCCATCAAAATGTTGTTCTGTGGGCGATTGTAAAACATCACATTTTCTGCTGACCCAATATACTTCTGGAAGTCTTCCACGGTGGCCTGTGTTGTTATGTGTCTTCCGAGAAAGGCAGACCTTACTTCGTCAGGCTTTTTGGCAGTCTTAGCCTTTAATGAGTAATACACAAGGTTTCTCAAGATTCCTCGGGCCACTGGATCCACATTTGAGGTGCTGAAATGAACAATGTCTGTTTCATGCAAACAAGGTTGATGCATAGTGGAAATTCCACTGGAATCCAAGTTTCCAACGTTATCTGTCACCTTCTAATATAACTGAGCAATCAGGCATCTGGTAAAACATGAAATGTATTGAAGATATTTAACATTACCAGGGGATTGTACCCGCTTCACTCGGTGGAATAAGTGTTCCGTGGTATAATGCTACTGAGGCGTGTGATTACTGTCCTGCAGCTTATGATGAGGAAATAAAGGGAGGCAAAACTCATAATTTGCTGGTGCAAATGTAACTGAGATGTATTTTGATCAATGTCATTGACAGAATGAACAATGGTTCACACTGACAAAGATCAGTTGTTGAGAGCCTCTTTATTCACCATCCGTGTGGCGCCACTTTGTGGAGAATTGGCGGAGTTCCTGCTTATGAGCAGGCAACAAGGGACAACATTTGTTTCTTATATGCACCCCAGCCCCTCTGAGAGACTGACCCTATGCCTTGCCAATGGCATGGCAAAACACATTTCAAGGGGCAGTTGCAAATGCTGGAAGTGAAAGGGTGCATCACTTAGTGGAATGTGACTAATGCACATTCTTCTTTAGCACATCCAGTGAGAATGGTCACCTCTGCCACATGTGTGAGCATCAGTTCGATGGGAAGACATGTCCCATAGCATAATTTGGCTGGATCCAAGTGGCAGAGAAGATCTCCAATTTTCAATTGCATGCAGTCATGCTGGAGCCCAGAGGGAGACAGGGAGAGAGAAACTCTGTAGGATATTTGATAGCATCTGAAGGGTCTCCGTCAGTTTTAACAGATTCGCATAGCTGCGGTTCTCTCACAGTAAACGACCGAAGCTGATCACTGGTGTCTGGAGCTTGTGCATTTGTGGTGCTGAGAATGGCCCTTTCGCACACCTAAGTTACTCGCTTCAGATTGTCAAAGTTTGCAGCCATTTAAAGAAACGGACTTTGTCCGTCAACTAGATTGTATTGTGGGCAATCTAGTAGCAAGGGAGCTTCGGTCTGATTTTTTTGTCTGTTGTCTGTCACCACCCAAATCTCAGAAACCACTGGGTCGATCTTGACCAAACTTTCAGGGATTACTACGGGCTTCAAGGGATGAAGTAAGTCTATGTGTTCAGCCTCCTATCTTTCCCTATCATTTTTTGAGACCCTGCAGCACAAAAAACAACCCATGAACTCGGCAGGACAAAGATATTCCAAAGCTTAATTTCGCCTTTAGGAGCACGAAGCTTTTGTTAATTGCTGCAGTTGATGGTGTAGATCACAGAACAAGAAGCAGAATTGAAACAAACATCTTGGGTATCTGAAAAGTTATGACTGGTTTTGTGGTTATAGCTGTAGTCTTGACACTTAGTCCAGCACTGCACTGGACAGAGTGGAGCACGGCACGTGCTTCATGTGCCAGGTCTGGACTTGTCAAGCTCCACCAGTGGCTTGTCTGAGTGCACTTTGCTTGTCAGTCTCTCTCTGTCTGCTGGGTCTGCCACTGCTGAGCTGCATCACACACACCTGGGGTACCAATGGACCTGCCATTTAATGCTCTCTGGTTGGCAAGGTACAAGAGGAAGTACCTCCCACAGTAGCCCCCACCTTCATGAATGACGGGGTCATCCACATGACAGTGAAAATTAATAAGAGCTAGATGAACTTTTGGGGGCAGCTACACTAACGCAGAGGATAATAATATTACGGCACTAATTCAAAAGGGTAAGATGCTCCTCGCAGCCAGGGCAGTAAGGAGAGTAACCACCGGCCTGCAGACCTATGAACGGACGGATGCAGACCTATGGATGCCAGCTGTGAAATCATAACCCTTATGGAACCCAGATCCAAAGGGAAGAGTAAGGGACTGGGGATCAAAAACATCCAACCATTACAGACCCACAGGGACGCTGACCCAGCAGCACACCAATCCTGACACACCATGTGTGTGGGTTCAATCACCTCGCCCACCAAGCCCACATCAACAAAGTGGCTCACATGAAAGCGCCAGTTACAATACAATGTAGCAAGACTTCTCCGGGATTTAACTCTCGGATATAGCATTACTCACTCTGCCTTTTAGTTTCTGGGTGTTTACTCTCGTCCACCTACATTGGGAATGAGCTGGCATAGAGATTTTTCTATAGGAAAGAGGTATACCAGAGTTATGGGTGACTTTGACAATGCTCCCTGACTTTGGCTAGGTGACTTGCCGCACGTTTTGATCCACTCATTTTAGGCACGGTCATTTCTGTCATGTGTTCTTTTGATGGTTCATACACTCTTCCCTCGGCCAAGTGTGTGTACATTCTTGGTCCACTTTCTCTGGCTAGTCTGGGACTTGCTTGACTTTCCTGTGCTCCAAACTAGGCAGACAGGTGAGGATGAAGGAGAATTGGTTCGCAGGTACAGCTCAACAGAAAGTGGAAGCACGAAATATACATAAAATGAAAGCGGTATTTCTGGGCCACACTGTACTTACTAAATGAAATAAATACTTTCTAATAAGATTACCTTGGCTGTGCCTGGCAAGATGGGGATCGTTGTTCGTTTGAAGCAACACCAAGGTCACCTTTTGTCAGTGCATCCTTCATCATGAACAGCACAATGGAGTGACTAGAGGCAGAAAAGAATTAATACCTAATCTACCAAACGTACTGATGAAGACTTCGCAAAAGAATACCTCGATTGTATTTCAGAAATTATTGGCAATAGTTTCTTCAATACAGCATCTCGGTCTGACGACGGAATTTGACTGGAAGAAAAAATGTATGTGTAACATAATCTACTCACACACGAATACATTGTACCAAGCTTACCTCGATTGTTCTTGTGAAATTGTGCACAGTAATTCTTCCACAGCAGCACTGAGGTCTGATAAGTGAGGGGCACTGAGAGCAGCAATGAATAAGAAAATAAAATTTGCTTAAACTACCCACGGACACTTTCTATCCTACCTTAAATCTGTTTCGGTAATTTTGGACGGCCGTTCTTCATCAACATCATAGGTAGAGTCCAATGCAATGGATAGACTAGAAGCACAGATGGTTTTTAATGTATCATCCTTAAACTTACAAACGAACGTTTCAACCGAACTTACGTGGATTTCATTTCGTCAACTGTAGACTGAAGTTTCTTCAAAACAGCATCAAGGTCTGACAGACATGAACTGGAGACAATAATTTATTTACACCCGAATCTACCCAAGAATACAAATGAATCCCTTCCACCAAGCCTACCTTGACTGAGTTCGGGAAACTGTGGCGAGTTGCTCTTTCAAAGCAGCAAAAAGGCTTGACACTGTAGATTCACTGGAGGCAGAAATGTATGAAAGAATTGATCGATCTACTTAAAAATGTAGATGAATCCTTTTTACCTCGATCGCTGTTGTGACACCGAGGACAGCCATTCTTTCGAAGCACCATCAACATTTGACAGTGTAGATGCACTGGAGACAAAATTTCGTTAATAACCAGACTTACCCAACCTACCCCTGAATGCTTTCTAAAGAGCTTACGTCGACTGCTGTTGGGACATCACTGATCGAAGGTCTTGAAACACACCATAGGCTGGACTGGAAACAAAAATGTACTTTTAGCCCTTTCAGCTCCAGTGGCCGGTTTTCCAGCCTAGAGCGTAGACAGTAGACTAGGTGGAAACTTTGGACTCAAGGTGGACATGTCTAATTATTTACTACATGAAAAACTAAGACTTCACAGTCAAATGGAAATGAAAAAAAAATAGTGTTTCACCTTTGCCCCAAGTCATTTAAGGATGTCTAGACCAAGTACATAAGGATATTACGCAACATTTTAAATTTGAGGTGGACCTGTTTAGTTAGGTTCTAGATGCTGCACTGATGTGGTCTCAAACAATAAAATGGAAAACAGAAGTGCTTGCAGCTTTGTCCCACAGCCTTTAAAATCTCAACATCTCTTTATGTTCTGA
>JAAUXU010050236.1_pt1 | contig 45143 bp, 41 predicted proteins | sample 7278151 | NCBI WGS metagenome assembly JAAUXU01 (sample SAMN14350113, study PRJNA611818) | marine sediment metagenome | isolation source: surface marine sediment (1.8m) | place: French Polynesia: Moorea | collected 2018-08
AGGGGGAGGGAGGGGGGAGGGTTGAACAAAGGAGTCATGTCTTTGAAAGAAGGGGGGGGGGAGTTAGAACTGGATAATGACATCTTTCTTCCTTGTGGTCCTGCCACTGCTACTGCTGTTATTTCTTCTAGCATCTCCAGGGCAAAAATGTTGACAACATCAGCAATATAATGTTTTTTTGCTATCTCGATGCAGGCTTCCTATTTTTTATCGAGGGGCCCCCAAATGCAGCTAATCCCATCGTCTGTGGCCTGTACGAGGGCCTTAAACCCTCTCCGCTGTCAGCGGCGGAGATCTCAATCTCCCTCTTTTTCTCCATCCATCAATAAAAATCACTCAGGGTTCCCACAGAGCTGAGAGAAAAAAAAACCGCTGTGACTTTGAGCGCTTCGCCACGCTCATTTCTCACGTAATAATAATTAACGTGGTAGGAAAACAGTGCACTTGCAGATGTACGACTGACTGTACCATAGCTAGCGGGCCTTCCTCGCTGGAGGAATAAGCGTTACCTGGAGGAAGCGCAGGTGAAATAATCATGGCTCCAGGTGATTGACGAGAGAGGGGAGTTGTTGAAATGACGCGAATTTTTGACACCCTGTGACAGCGCGTTGCTTTGCTGCACAGCTGTGAAGCAGGATGAACCGCGACGAAGCAGGATGGAGCAGAATCCAGCAGAATCAAAGCCGAATCCAGCGGAAAGAAGCCGAATCAAGCGGTGCCAGAGGCACAGCTTGTCTTGACGCGACCCCAACCGTAGGAGCGAAGAAAAAAGAAGACAAAGCAAACGAAACACAGCAATAAAAGAGTCCCGCAATCTTTAGTGCAGAGAGAAAAGCTTGAGCCCATAAAGACGAGCTCCCAAAGTCCGCAGCATCTGGACGGTGCCAGGCAGAGTCCATTGGCGGATTATAGAGTCTGCCCATGTTTGTTGGTGCTCGCGCCAGAGCAGAAAAAGAGCGGAGCCATTTTTTAACACGTCCCAGTGATTAATTCACCATGAGGCAAGTTGTTGAGCGCCACAACAACTTGACAGCTGAGAAGAATTCCTCGCCCGCTCCAATTTTTTTCTGCTGTCGAATCGTTCACGCATATTTTTCGTGATTCTGCCCCGCTATAATGGCTCTATTTATTTACGAATATTAGCGGCTTTATCTTTTTTTTTCTACTCACGCGTGAGTAGCAGCTATCTGTGATCTCATAAGCGATAGCGAAACGGGCCTGGGGGAGATTTTTTATTCCGCACGCAAATCATGGGGGGGAAATAAAAAGTGATCGATTCAAAAAGGCCTGGAATGAAAAAAAAAAAAAAAAGAAAAGAAAAGGAACAACCAACCCCGTGGCGAATTTTGTCACAGACCCTCCAGGGGTTCCCTGACTTGAAAACCCCTGCTCAGTTTTTCCCCCTGGAAGAAGATTGTGACGAGAATCGTGGCTCTGCTTTCTACCCCTGACTCTTTCCTCCCCATCCTGAACGATGCTCAACAATTTAGTCCGGGGATTTTTCCCCCACAAAAACCTCCTTGGCTGCAGGGGGAGGGAAATTAAGATGTGATTTTTATCGACGTGCGGGCCCAGAGAGAGAAGAAAGCCAGCCAGCAGCATCACAGGTGTGCCTGCACCTACCTGTGCTCTACCTGCGCGCCCAGGTACACGTGCGCGTGCGTGTGTGTCGACAGGAGGCAGAGCCAGAGGCACGAGCCAATCTTTTCAGACGATAAATCACCAGGAGGGGGGGGGGAGGGGGAAAAAACCTACCAATGTCGACAGTTATACTTGTCAGATCTCTCTCTTGATGATTTTGTAATCACGGCGAAGACATTGCTGAACACACCTGAATCACTGGTGATTTTCTCAGCGTTTCTGGCGACGACGACTCCGGGCACAAAGTGGAGGCCACAGGGAGCAGAAACAATGAAGCTCTCGTATCTCATGAGCGTTTTACAGCTGACAATTATTGCTGGCTTTAAACAGAGGCTTTAAAGTCTTGGCTTTTGTCCGGCAATTAAAATTTGCAAGCTAAGGAAGAAGAGAAAAAAGTGATCCTCTTAGAGAGGCATAGTCGTAAATACTCCGGCTCCGATTAAACGTCCAAAAGCTAGATTAGCTCTAAAGAGAACAGATTGCCAGATCCTTTTTCTCTCTCTGCTCTGTGGTGATTGTCGTGGTCGACGTCGTGGTCGACGTCGTGGTCGTTGCCGTCGTGGTCGTGGTCGTTGGCGCTTCCGCAGTTCTGCCTGGGCAAGAACGGGCCCAAGGAAGAGAAGTTTGTGTTCACACACGCTGGATGTAGCAAAGATGAGTAATAGAAAAGGGAGACGAAGACACTCAATCAAAAGACAGCTGATTGAAAATAACGGCGGAAGTTGCACTTTTTTATTGGTCTTGCAAAATAACCTCATTCCTTCATCAGAGAGACAAAGGATCTGATTTCAGTCTACAGTGTGAGTCACGAAAATGGCACATTTTTTGGAGGACGTCTTCGAGATGTTGACTCTCCCCGCAGGCCTCATCTGTGTCTGTTTTTCTGGCTCACACGCGAAAGCTCTCGGTCAGACCAAGTGGACTTTCCGCTCGGGGACGCCTCTCGGCAAATGTCTGGTGGAGTTTGCGTGGTGTAAGTGAATTTGTCTCCAGAGTGAGCAGCAGCAGCAGCAGCAGCAGATCCCATGGCTTTCAGATAACCGTATTTATACGTGTGTCACACTTGGGGGGGGGGGGGATGAGGGTTGGAGGGGGGGGTGAATGGCCTGGAAAGTAATTTATGAGACAGCAGTGCATAAATTGCTTACCTGCCTCTGACGCCCGCCCAAAGTTTCGGACCTCCGGTTGACAACAAAGCTCTGCTCTATCAGACTTTTTTGTCTCTTGAGCTCAGTTTCCCCCCCTAAAAACTCCACAGTAGCACGAGTTGCTCAGCTCACACTCTGATGCCGCCGCAGCCGCCGCCCTCAGCCCGATGTCGTCCTGGTCGGCCGCCTTTTTGAGGGCCCTTTTTGCCTTCCACTTTTTGTGTCTGGCCGAGTTGCGGCTGCTACGACAACTCCGCTCGTCTGATCCACTGTCACTTTTGTTGATCTCGGATTAGCCATTCCGCATAATAAAGGGATTAATGCGGGTCCAATTATTTGCAGGGAAGAAAAAAGTTGCGGAATTATTTGCACGCTTCCCGCATTTATTCACGGGATGACGCGCAGCAGCGACCAAGACGAGGGAGAGAGAGAGAGAGAAGGCCTATCGGCCTACATACGTGGGCCTCTTTTGTCCCTTAATTGGCACCTCTTTAGCGCGGAATGCGCAGTTTTATTTGGGAAAAAGAAGGAGCGCAAAAAAACCACGCATGAACGAACGAAAAACCTTGCGAAGCTGGCAAAAATGCTGACAAAAGGAGAGCCAATAATGTGAGAATGGCAAGACTTCATTTTCGTACATAATAAGAAGCAATTTTAAGGCCTGAAATGGTACCGAGGCAATTGCCTATAACATAAATGGCCCCGCTGACTCTTGCAATATGCGCCAGATTTAGCGGTCGCGTGGAGGGGGAGGAAAAAACCGTGAATTTGCGTGCGTGAGCACGGTTATTATGATTGTCGTTGGTTGGTTCAGTTGGCGCGCGACCTTTTCAAGGCAGTCGTTGCAGTTCATCCTCTCGCTCGGCCGGACACTCGGCTGTTGCCGCGACGACAGCACCAGCCACAACAAAGCGGGAGAGGACGGCAACAGTGACAGCAGCAGCAGCTGCTGCAGCAGCAGCAGCAACAACAACAACAACAACAACGACAACACAATCACGCGTGTCTGGTGGAGCGAGCGAAACATCTCACATCTTTTTCTTCTTGTCCTCTTTTGAAGAATTGTCTGTCTCCCCCCCTCCTCTTGTTGACGCGTTCACACTTTGTTCAACATGTTACAAGCATCTTTATGGGCGGGCATATAAAAGTCGACGGGGTCGTTCCATCCGTGAGCGCAGGAGGGGGCGAAGAACGAGGGAATTACCCCAATTTTTATGTGACTACACTCGTTGTTTTGCATATAAAAGAAGGGAGTCATGACACACACACGTTTTGCTCCACTTTTTTTTTTTTGAGTCACGCGTGAATGCATAATTAAGAGCGTGAATCTGCTACTTTGCTCCTTCTCCCGAGGGCAGAAAAAAGTAGCCTCGATCAGACTTTTGTTTCGCTCCTCTCTTTGTTAGTGATGCCTGGTGGAGCCTCTGTGGAAGTTCACCTACAAAAATTGCCTAACAAAGTTGATTGTGTGCGGATTATTCTGGCATCGCAGGCAGCGATGCCAGCGTGCCAGAGTGCCAGAGTTGTGCGGATGGCACTTTTCTGCGTGCCACTCGTCGGACCACCCGCGTGGGGTGCTGCCGCCCCTGCTGCTGCCGCCGAGATATCAATGCAGATAAGTGCAGATATGCCTCTCAAAGAGCGCGGGGCAAAGTAGTCGAAATGCACGGAGGACCTGCCCGTGGTGGCCGCGGCCGACGACCGGCCCGTGTGGGACGACGGCCCAGTCGTCTTCTCGTCCCGGCGGCAGCTGCCATTTGGCGACATCTGGTGACACGCGCACAAAAAACGGGAGGGGGGGGAGGGGCAGACACGTGCACGTGCGCCAACTACCACGTGCTGGAGGACCGGTGGATGCACCAGACCCGTCCTTCTCAATTTGTGCTGCACCACAGGAGGATCTGCAAAAAAAAGGAGCCTCTATAATTGCAGCTTAATAGCAGCCAATGGAGGGAGAGAAGAAAAAAAGCCTCGTCCAATTTCAGCGAGTTTTTTGTCTCAAAATGAGACTGAAGCAAAAAGCTGCCATTATTTCTTTTTGCTGGCTGATCATTATGATCTCACAAATTTGGCGAGGCTCTTTTTCAGCCACGTCAAGAAGTCAATCTGCTGCACAGCATCATTGTTGTTGTCGTACCCAAAAACTCATCTTGGTTGGCAGCTTCAGCTCAAGCCTTCCTCATCTCCCCCCCTAAGAAGTCGTGATCACTCGCTGAAAGGAGACTTTGATTGAGTTACATAGTTGGGATTGGCTTTTGCAGCTGTTGCTCTGTGATCCGTTGATGTCACTGAGGAAAGACCATTGTTGCAGATTGCGTAAGTCAAAGAAGGCTTAACTGTGACTGTCGTCGTCCACCTACACGACGACGACGACGACGACGACGACGACCGGGCAATTCTGACTGTTTCACACGTTTTCTCGGAGAATTTGGAGAGGCCTTTGGCGGGAGGCCTCAGGCCCAACCCATCTGTGGGCGCTCTCAGATCTGTCAGTTTCTGTCGACGATGGAATCTCTTCCAAATGATATCGTTGCATCATGTTCACCCACAACCTTCAAGCTCTTCAGATATGCTTTAGAAGACTGTGCAATGCATGGTCTCGGTATAAATAACACGGTCATATCGTACAGGTTCGAGACGGCGTGAGCCAAGCACCAGATGATGCTGGCCAAGTCCAGGTGCACGAAGAAGACGAAAAAGCCAGGGAGATGTTGAAGCAGCAGGACTCGAGTCTCCCAAATGTATGAAACGTCTTCAAATATCAGCATCATCTTGACAATTAACTGGGCATTCAACACATCGTCCATGTGGTCTCGATATGGATCCATTTGGTCTTGATACGCATATAAAAGTGCTGACTTAAAGGCCAAGACGGTCTCGAGGCAGCAGACCAGCTCGGAGCAGGCCTGCCTCACCACTGTGGCCGCCCTCCAGAGATGCCTTGACTCTTGATGACTGCCGATGTTTATGACACACACATGTGGATGTTGTGGAATTGTGTCAGTGAAGACGCGGTTGCTCGCGCACACTTTGTGGCGCAGTCGACGGCAGACTCAAAAGTGGACTGGGCGACCGCACCTTCAAAGCCACCGCTGACATTTGAATCATGCGCATCTTCTCACAAATTGTCGAGATACGCAAACACGACCTTTTTTTGCCTCTATAAAAAGGTCCTCACTGCACCTGACCTTTTCGGGTGTTTTACCCTATGGGGGGGGGGTTAAGGGGGGGTGAGCGAAAAAAAAGGCAGGAGTAGAAAAAAAAATATTCGAAGTCGATGTCGCAAGCTCGGAATATCTCACGAGTCTCAGCAGTTATTGAAGTCACTGTTTCAGATGTGTTTGCATGTTTGGGAAATAAATGACTGGAATTTGCTCCTCGTGTGCTTCAGATACTGGAGAGAGAGAGAGGCAATTTACGACGGCGCCTGAGCGAACGTGACAGGCAACAATTACAAGTCGGTGACTTGACAAGTTCTTTTCGCGCCACCTCAGCTCGACTCAGCCTCAGTCAGGTCCGCAAGACCTGCCTGGCGTGGGCCCGGTCGATCGGGGCCCGCATGGGCCTGCCTGGGTACGCCAAGGAACCCCCCCCCCCTCTCACACATATGAAGAGGCCTCATATGTGGATGTGGATGTGGGGGGGCCCAGGCAATTAAGCCTTTGTCTGAAAACAATTAGTCCCCCTGGCTAATAAGGAAGTCTCCCCCCCCCCTTTTCCACATAAGCCCCTTGTGTGGATGCATGAGAAAGAAATAAATTATTTTTACGCGGTGGTCGCAGAGGAAGAAAGGGAAAAGGATATGCATATTTTTTTGCTAATCTCTGGTTGTGACGTCACTGAGGAAGGAAGGCACAACACGGGGATGAGGCCGTTGCAGTGTGAGGCAGAGAAAACGCGCTCTGGTCCCAGTTTGCTCTGTTTGACTCATACAGTGACAGAGTGGCTGGAAAAGTCATACTCAAAGGTTCTTTTGTTCCAGGCGAAAGAAGAAAAAAGCAAGTTCGCGCTGAGGCCTACACGGAGAAGTGGCTTGACTCACTCACACACGATCCTTCCGTATATTTTTCTCTCCATTGAAATATTCATGAGTCAGCAGTTGCACACTTTGCTCCCATATCTCCGAGATAAATAACAATACACATTTAGAACTGGCTTTATCAGGGCTGCTGCTGCTGCTGCTCCTGCGAGCTTCCTTGAGCCGGACTTTTAAGGCGCGGACACCTTAGCACATTTCGGGCAAGGGGACAAAAGGACCCGGTCCAGGCCGCTTCGGCCGTCCGGAGGGGGAAAAAGTGGAGCAAGAAGACGAGAACCACAAAAAAGGGGAAGCTTTCGTCATGTTAAACGACCCCCTTTTTTCTGTTCCTTCCTGGCTTTACAACGTTCATAAAGAAGCAATGTTTTAATCAGCCATCGACTCGACCAGACAAAAGGTCACGCCAGGAAAGAAAAGTCACGATGGGAGCTGCTTAATCAGGGCTAAATATTGCCCGCTCCATGTCGCCTTTTGCCCTTCAGTGCCGCGTTTGTCCGACCGAGTGCCTGGGCCTGCCCGTCTGTTTGTCTGTCTGTTTGTCATTCCGTCCATGTGTTTGTCTGCTGACCTGAATGCTTGGTCAGGTAGGACAAAAAGCTGAGGAGGAAGATGACAGGGAAATCTGAGAGGGAGTAAATTAAGATATACACAAGTAGCTGCTGCTGCTGCTGCTGAGGCCCAGAGTGCAGAGGCCCAACTATGTGCCCATCTGAGGTGCTCGGCATAAAGTGGCAACTTTCATGACTGTGGCTGCTTCCTCGACGATCACAGAGCAACCGCAGACATCAGATGCAGAGCTGAAGCAAGTGCAGTTTGACGTCTCCACCCTTACTTCATATTGCTGTGTATCTACTTATGCTCGTACTGGGAGTGAAAAGTGCAGTTACACAAGTCTCACCAATTCAGCTGCCGATGGCACTTGCAAACGTGCCCTAAACTGGCGAGTCCGGTTTGAAACTTTGACAAGTTCAACATTTGTGCTCATGTCAATTTGGGTGCCAAAACTATGCTATTCCTGCTGCCACCAGATCCACTTCAGGTGAGAAGTGCAGATTCCAGTCAAATAATATTCAACTTGGATTCGTCAAGTGAGATAAAAACCACTCGAAGAACTTCCATGCACCATTTATATGCTGTCCAAGCTTTAACGAGTCTTTGTATTCACTTTTACGACTACCTTAAGCTGTGATTCTTTTTGAGAAAAAAAAACACTTCAAACCTTTCCAAACAGCTTCTGTTTACTTCATGTCAGCTGATCCATAACCTAAGGCAAGCACTTAAAGTCAGGGTTCCTTATGCGATGCCTTCAATTTAAGGAACACACATTTCTCAGACACGTTTAGTCTTGGGAGAGGACAAAAGCTGCTCTTCTGTGGCACAAACTAAATGCATCACACAAATCATTGACAGAGATTTCTTGATCCTGCTTCTCAATGTTGCTCTCAAGCTTGAACGCTGATCCTGATTTCATTGTGTCTCTGCATAAAAGTGCAGGACAACTTGTGTCAAGTGGTCGTGATGCGTCCAGATCAGCTGACGTCGACGATCCACAAGTTGTGGGGGAAGATTGAAAGATTATTAACAAAGAAATTCAGAGTCGGAGGCTGCCTTTCAAGCGAATGCAGTGACCACAGGCAGGCAGGCCTGACTCGACTTGGTCACGACCCACCCAGAGGACCCCGCCGAGGCTCCACCGCATCCCGGAGCTCCGGGACGACGCCAATTCGGACGGAGCCTTCGCTCGCTCTGCACTGCACAAACCATCGTGTGAGCAAAGACACTTTTCGGCCGTGCCAAAAGTGCCAAAATATTCGTTTCCACGTCCTGTAAATTGAGCCTCGCGTGCTTCGGTCGCTTCCTCGTCGGGTTCGGAAAATGAGAGATTTGATTAAAGCGGTTTCGAAACTTTTGTCCCGGGGGCGCCGATCTTGCCATATTTATTATTATTGTTATTTGCGCCCATGGAGGCCTCAGGGCCGCCGATCTGCCGGCCTGCCGGGCCGGGCCCACACCGGGCTGGCCAGGCCGACCCCGACGTCCCTCTAGTTGACCATGCAAAGTGCCTGGGACGGTTTTTCTCTCTCTTTCTTCCTGCTTGGCGCGCGTGCATTCGCGGTTTTCACCAGAAAAAAGCTTCGTCGAGACAAAAGTAAGAGTTTTTTTTCTTTGATATTCGAGGTTGACTGTGATGAATCTTCGCTTTGCTACTGGATGTGTGGATGAGGGAGGGTGGGTTAAAAATGGCTCTTTTGTCCCCCCCCCCCCCCTGTTGGTCCGGATGGACTAGGTGACGGGCAATTCTGAGCAGTGATCGAAGTTCGGTCTCTCCTTGCACAACTATGATTTCTGGTGGGCCTTTTTGTTGCAAACGCAAAAAAATCATGTGTCCAGTGATTTTTGCCAAGAAAGCCAGAGAATATTGCAGATGCCAAACTCCTGCTGGGCCGAACCAAAGAGGGGAGGGGCGGGGGGGAAGACAGAATTTGTCATTGGAGGTTGCGTGAAAAGACTTTTTCGAGAGCGAGCGTCAAGCTTGCGTTGGAGTTTGGCGCCTCGCCCGCCAGATGGCGCCCAAGGCGGGTCGCGGCTGGCGAAGAAACTCGAAACAGCTGACATCTACCTGGAGAGTCCTTGTTTTTTGCTTGACGCGCTCGCCACGAGCTGCAAAAAGACGATGCTGAACGTTTGACAGTGCACGTTCTGGCTCAGGCAGACGTCAGTTCCAGGGAAGCTGCAGGGCATTCTTGTCCATTGCGAATCTGAGCAGAAAACCGGAATGCAGCGTCATTTCCAGATGCAAATATCGTGATTGATCGATAACTTGCGCAGTAAAGCTCTGCTAAGTTTGCGATCACACCGTTTTATCGCTCACACCTGCAGAAGTGCAGTCAAAATGCACTTTTGTCGTGTGTCAAGACAAAAATCCTTAAGGGCATCGGTGCCTCCCAGCAGATTGGGCCTTCAGCGCGCTGAGCAGCCAGTGGCAGAAAAAAAGGCCCACACATCTCGGCCTGGCAAAAGTCATTTTCACCTCCTACACAACCGTGCTTTGTTAAGCCATATTTTGTTTTCTCTCCACACAAATGGTGAAATCCAATAGTGTTGACCGCGTCCGCCTCATTGAGCTAATTTGCGCGCTCTCTCCTCCCAATCACACGCATATTTCTGGCGCGCGCTCTCACGCATGCGCGCGCACACGACGATCGACCCCTTGACAATGCTCGTGTCCATACATACGCGCATGGAGAGCGGGAGGGAGGGACTCCCATGTTCATTCCAACGATATCCGCAGAGAAAATTGCACGCACGCACAACGCAGATATTGCATGCGGACGCACGCGCACGCGCACAATTACCTGTTGCGTGCCCGCTTGGGACGCGGGCGTGAGAGAAAAAATTCTTTCGTATGTGTGTGCATGTGAGTGTTTGCCAGGGTCTCTCTCGCCGGGCGCTTCGGGCCGTTGGAACCACCCCGTTCTATACACACTCATACGGTTATTGTGCTTCAGTCAGCTGATCGTGCGTGACTTGTTGACACGGGAAGGAACGGACCTAATATTGATACAGCCAACACTGCAATGATAAAGAGAGGAGGCCGCTTGTCAGGTGCTCGGTTAGACCGAGAACCTTTTCAAGTCAAGATCTTCTGATGCAGTGCGCAAAAATCAGGCGTGAGATGCGAGATAGTTCTCAAATCCACCAATGTGGATTCCTTTTTATGTCGTAGTCAACAAATTACAGCCCTCAGGCTCCAGAAGCTGTTCTCGATGCAGTTCAAAATGGGAAAATTTGTCACTCCTGCATTGTATTTTGTGTTCCATTTCTCATTCAGCCTCCTTAGTCATTTGCTCTCCTCAAGAAGTTGACTCAATCACTTTGGACGAGCGCTTCATTTCATTCCAGACATTGTCCTTCACTCCCTGGGAGGACCCTGGAGCTTTCTCTCCATCAGACATCCCTCAGTGCAATCCAATAGTCCATGAAGACTGAGAGGTGGTTAAAGACTTTTCTCCATGAAGTCCGGATAAAGGGATAGCAGAGAGAGATTTTTCCTTGTCTGGAAAGAAAAAGTTGAAGATAAGGTTGCCAAAGTTGGCCAACTTCTTACTAAATGTAACTGGTTGAAGTTTGCAAAAAGAGGCAGTTACTGCATTGAAGTATGCAATTACTATGAAGTTCCTCAGGACAATGCAAGGCCAAAGACACTGGAAATGACGAGGATCAACTCAATGTACAGAAAACGTAATGCCCGACGTAAATCAGGCTACCCATGTTGCCCATGTCATATTAGATATAAGTATGTGCGCATGCGGTTGGAATTTCTGAACAGACTGGTGAAGAGGAAAAAGTACAAGCTGGACGTGAACAAGGTCACTGGAGAGAACAGAGGGTCCAGAAGCACAAGGAGGCTGCGAGGAAAGAAATACTTTTCGGCAGAGGGAAAATCATTCAAGTAATCCTCTCTAGTGGATGTTTTAAGAAGTGAGTTTTTCATCTTTAGATTGCTGATCTTAGCTTTGAAGACTAGGAAAGTGACGAAAGCAGCCCAGGTGGTGTCGAGTCTGGCAATGCCGACCCACTGTGGTCTCTACACCAGCACGTGTGGTGCCTGTGGAATCTGTCTGGCAGAGCCTTTCGGGATGTTAGAGCTGCTAGACAACTACGCATTCGTGGAAGAGTCCATATCTGTAGAAGTTGTGCCTCAGTTAGGAGAAGGACCTTGGTTGAAACCTGACTGAACTGGCAACTGGCTCTACATGTTAGGTAGCAGGGAATTTTGATTTGGGCCGCTTTCCTGGGGGCCTCATGCTCCCCTACCACCCCCCACCCTCCATTGTCCCCCTCGGAGTTGATTTCCACATGTTCATCCACGAGTCAGCAGTCTGCTATGCACATCATGAAGGGTGCGGAGCTTGTGACAAATGGATCCAGCAAATGTGCACTCCAAAGAACTCAATCAGACAGCAATGTAAACAGGACAAGAACAAGGCTTTATTGAGAAACAGTAACGCCTTCAGCAGTTGTGACGGCAGCCCTCAATGCAGCCGCCACCTTGCTGCTCGATGACCCTCTCAACAGCAGGACGGAAGAATCGACAGGCCCTGATGATGAACTCTAGCATGAAGAGGATCGATCTGCCCCTTGTCCTGGATCCTGTGTTTGAGAGTGGTCTAGTTCCGTTCCATCCGTGAACGGCTACAAGACAAGAAGACAAACAAGTGCGTGAGCATCATCAACCACATGATGAAGTAATGAGCCAAGGACTATGTTGGCAAGGCTGTGCCAGTACTACAGGATGGGTCGATTCCCCCAATCCTCCACAATATTCTGGATCGGAGCTCCCACGGCAATGTACTTGGACTCCTGTGACTGTGGCTCACCAGCACAGAGTCCATGGTAGCGGAATATTGCAGCCCCTCTTCTCTCTGAAAGGCCTCGATGACCTTCCGGACAGTAGGGTGTGCACTCTGCAGTGCACCCTGGACTGCTGAGTGCCAGCCCTCCATTGCACTGCTCATGCATGGTACACCCTTCTCGAGGCAGGCATAGGCATTCCACATCTCAATGGGGAAGGGCAGGACTTAATGGTTACCATTGCAAAGCACCTGGCCGATGTAGTTGTCTTCAAAGTAGAAGATGACATTAAGCTGTGGATCATACTCAGGAGACTCCTGAAGTGCTTAAAAGCCTTGCTTGGCCTCTTCAGGTGGGAGGAAGTTGGTTCATGTCATCATTTTGATGTGCATGCAGAAGTTCTCCTTCTCCAGGTACAGCACCCCTTGTTCCTCCTAGCAGATGTGGTGCCACACAGATTGGACATGGTGAAAGAAGCAGCTGGTGACTCTTCTGTTGGAGAAGTGGCTCTGAATGGCATTCTTTGCTGATGACTCAAAGTCAATCAGGACTATTCACAGGGTTAAGGACAAACCTGTGTGTCCATGCAGTATCAGCAATGTATTACAACATGCGATTGTACGTGCCCTCACCTTTGTGCTGCAAGAGGGCACACAAGCGGGGCACGGCAGCACCATTGATGAGGGCATGGACCATGTAGACCTGCATGAAGATCACTGGTGCCACCTTGAATGTGCCATCACCATGCCGGTCGTGGTTGTCACAGAGCCAGGTGAGACTGTCCCTAGTCCCAAAAATAATGTGGGGTGGGGGTCTCCAATGCCTTAGTCGTGGATGATGAAGTTCTCCCCTGTGGTCATTTGTGACATACCTGGGGTGAGGACAATGTCAGCAGCACTCCTCGACAGAGGAGGATGGTCGTCTCAGTAGTTGGTCAAAAATCAAAGTGTTTTGGCATGGGCTCATCTGTGACTTGCTGCACTTTGACCACTTCAGCACCACAATGGGTTATCAGAGGGATGCTCAGAGTGTTGCGCCCTGACAAGCACTCTTTCGGGAACTTCTTCCATGTGACATTCCCCTCTTACACACTTATTCCAACTTTGAAAGCGTCCATTGTGTTTTGGAAATCTTTGAGAAACTGAATGGCAGTGTGCTGTATGCTGCTCCAAATTTGACAGACTGAGGGCCATTGATCAATCTCTTAAGGTCATCAGATAAAACCATGTCCTGATCAAGTCCACAACAGCAGCTATTGACACAATCTGGTCATCCTGACTTCCCAGGGGAAAATATCTCAGTCCTGTGGCTATCGCATAGGAAAAAAACTCAGTGCTCTCCAACATTCATTCAGTCCGCGCTGTCGCTTTTTCCACATAACATGATCGTGACCAAGTATCTGCTACCGACAGCTGCAACAACTTGGAACTGAACATGAAGTACCTCGTTCTTCTCAACTGCAATTCTGTCTGCATTTGTCCTGACATGTAACCTACTCTTTTCACATGTCATTGCTAAGAACTTTGTCACATATAATATACATAAAAGAGCAATATCTTCTTCTTCATATCTTCTCCAAATGTTTACAACTTTGAGTAGCTGCGGCCACCCAAACAGGTGTCCTTCCTTGACACCTTCTTTGCCAGCAACTGGTTGTGATAAAAGGCACACCAGGTTTCCCTGATGTTGTCTGGTTGCCATGGAACTTGTGTTGCACTACTCTGTGCAGGCTGCCACAGAGGTCAGAGTTCTGGAAGTCCAAGCTAATCTAGCACACGATCTTAGTGGTCTTTGCTTGTCTCGGGAGGAGCCCGAGGAGTGTTGTCCGGGCTCTCATTGCCAAGATGTGACACCTTCCATGTCTGAGTGACGTGGAAGGCGCCACATCCCCGTCACCAGGACCAGCCTCGTCATGGAGGGTCTGCTCCCCGACCTGGCCCATGCCTCCCCGGCTCTCGACATAGGTCTGCTGTCCAACCTGGTCTGTGCCTTTGTCAAGGACGAGTTGGTCGTCTGCACAATCAGTGAGCACTCCTTCGCTGTCCCGCACATCGCCGTCACAGCAGAGGGAGTCGTAGGAGTCATCGGTGGTGGCCGTCTCCAGGTTGATGCATTCATCGATGGTGCCGTCACTGTTCAAAGACATGGTCAACGTCACGTTGTCCATCCTGACTACCGCGCTGCCTGCAACTAAACTGCATGGGGTACTTTTTGTCTTGTGCAAGCAGTGCCTACGTCTCTGCGTGTGTTGCGGCGTCAGCGAAGAAAAGGACTTCATATGTAGTCATCATTCAAGGAGGTGGAGAAATAACCCATGCTTCCTGTGAGTGCCCGGCAGGAACAGGACTGCTTGCCACATGCATGCATGTACAGTCCTTGCCGTAAGTATTTGCATCGGGCACGAAGGTACCTCATACACTGCACTGAAACATGTTGAGGTGGAATTTTGATGTGGAACGTGTGGATGTGAGACTGGGACACAATGTTCAGTACGCTGAATCAATGTCCAGGCTACCCATTTTGGTGCCAGAGTGCTCAAAAGGAAGCCACCTGGAGAGGGAGCTATGCCAGACAGAAGAGAAAATTGGCTTTTTCAGGGGGTAAAAGTGGATGAAACTGCCTGAAACTTTCATGGAACCCTGGAAATTCCCTGGAACATGCAATTAATTCCAAGTAAATATGTAATGTGTGAGTGCGTGTACATACATGTATGTGTATTGATTATACTCTCTTTACACCCATAATACTATTAAATATAGCCTAGTTACTGTATTCTTCAGGTTCGCCAATCGAGGCTCAAGATTTGTGCTTAAGGAAGGACATCAATAATAACTCCAAAGATGATGAACCGAGACCAAGAAACTTCCGTGGTCGTGAGTCTTTCCAGGGAGAGGTGGAAATGAGAACAATTGCTTTTTGCTATAACAGTGGCCTGGACCTCACAGCAAGCTACTGCTTCAGAAAAGCAGATCTGCAGTCGGCTCAAATGGACCATGATTTCTTGGAAAGGCCATTTCTAGAATGTTGGGTGGATAATGGCAACAGTATCACCCAAGCAGCGGCCCAGAAATTGGAGCAAGAGACCAGGTGCAGACTGAGTGTTGAAAAGATGTAGTCAAGGCCTAAAGTAGCATAATGAAAATGCACATTTTCCCAGAAAATCTGAATTACAAGCGCTAATCATACTCCTTGAGGCCTTCTTTTTCAGGGGACAATCTGTCAAGGCACTCGGGTACCATGAGAGAAAGTGGTGACAAACAGCTTCTCGCTTTGGAGCACTTATCTGTGCAACTGATGCCAGGGACAAGACACTTCTTTGCGGCTCACTAACAAATCAGGTATTGAAATAAGGTCTTTTTTCTAAACTTAGGGCCGGACTTAACCATGTCAGCATCCCTGTATTTATTATACTTCTCTTAGGAAACTTTCCGCACTCCAGCCGTTTTTACGGCACAATTTGGGAAAAGAGAGCAGTAGTAAAGTAAAGGGAGAGGACAAGTCTTGATGTGACTGAAAGTGGATTCGTTGTTGATCCGGAGCTGCTCTTTCTTGGTGCATCACCTGATGGATGGGTGGGTGATCAAGGGCTCCTCGAAGTTTAATGCCCTCATGCTGGAACGAACAAGAGCATCACCCCTGGGAAGAATGTCCCATTCTGGGAATGGATGAGATTTTATTGAAGAAGACTCACAATTATTAGTGATGGGACAACTGGCCTTAGCAAAGCAACAATATTGTTACTTCGTGGTATTTACCCAAGTGGACTTGTTGATGATAAAGGTCAAATATGTGGAAGCTTTCTTTACGACCAAAATGCTGCCAAAGCAGCGTGACTTCTATAAGAATGTACATTGCCCATATATTAAATCCACTTTGTGATGATGCAGCCGTTACTCTACCCCTGGAATAAAATCTTTTCCATCAGCACAAGTTTTTTGGATGTACATTTGTACTTTAATGCACACATTTTACTTTTACAGCCACTGAATTCCTGGTGTATTTCATCTAGTCGTACTTGCTGGATCCCTTAATCTGTGCCACGTCATAGCCTAGTTCTTAAGATCCGAGCCACTGGAGACAAGGAACATGAAATCCTCCAAATAAGCAAAATGAACCCAATATTCGTAAAACAAACTCTCTTCTTACTTTCTACCCCTTTTCACTGTCTGTACAAATGCGCCTGTGAATGAATACACGTATACCTGTAGTATGTTCTGAGCACTGAGCATTTACCCCTTTACCTGGGGTTGTTTAATCTCGTCAGACATGACATAATTATCTGAGGCGGATTTCTTGAGCAACCACAGCTTCATCTGATCAGTCACTTCACCTGCTAGTAGTCTTAAGCAGTAGGTTTAAGCTAATATGATGCTCTTCTAGATTCTCCTAGAGTTTATTTTGCTATGCATGGGCGAAAGTTTTGGATTACAAAAGCAAACAAACAAAATTCGTCCACCAACAGGAGCATACCTGCTGTGGAGCCATTGAGAAAGAATTTTGAAACCTTTGGCAACACCAATCACACGTTCCACGCTTGGGGGAAATTCGCCGATCTCTGGACACTTTTTCGGGGGGGGGGGGGCAGCTGCTGGGTATCCTTCAGGAAAGTACGGGTGTGGACATGGACTTCTTTGTGACACAACAAATCCTGCACCACAAAACCCTTATCTGCCATGATGCAGTCTCCTTTTTCAAACAGGTCCTAAGTCACCAGAGAACTTCTTTCTGTCATTTGCCTATCCGATGCACTTCCCCATAGGCCTCTGACACAAATGTGATGGCTCCTTTTGGAGAAATGCCAATCATAACTTTCAACATGTTCCTGCTCTTGTAAGGACTCCATGTGGCAACCTGCGCTCTTGCTGCAGTTGGCTTCTCTATAGGGATCTCAGTCCAGTCAATGATGATACGTGTAGATGGAAACTTTTCTTCAGGTCACTTGGCATGAACTGATCAACTACACTGCGTGGATGCCAAATGTCCAGTTCCTTGAGCTGGTGGAGCAAAAAGTTAACCCCTGTATGGAACACCTTCCCCACCGAACAAAAAGGCTAACTCGATCCTTTGCCTGACGAAGAAGCCATTCGAGAAGCCAGTTTACTACTGCAGCATCTTCCTATTGGCGCGCAAGGTGCTCCAAACTGAACGCCAAATATCCCTTCCTCTCATCATGATCGTTCCTCACACTTTGTGCAGCTCTCTCAATGTCCTCGGGGCTGTCCTCATCTGCATCAGCCGCGTCATCCTCGCCAACAGCTAGGACATCTGGTACATCCTCTGCAAGCACCCTTTGTGGCAGGCTTGCCACAGCCTACATAAGACAATCTGACAGTCTCACAGTCAAAATTTTGTACTCATTTTGTACCTGCCTTTCTTTCTTGCGATCTGCCACAAGTCACCCTCGTCTCTGCGTCATCAAGATTGATGTGGAGGGAGGGAACGACACCATCAACCAGCCTCCCCTTGACTTGACTTGCGCCTTTAGCACTGACTGTCAGTATTTCATTCTTTGAAAATGTTCCTGACAATCGCGTGCAGACTTGTACGGCGTCCACAGTTCTCCCTTATCATCGGCTCAATGAATAGCTACACATCACTGTTGCTGCAATTCCTCATCGGATGGGAATGTAAACCCTCCTCGACCTTTGCAGCTTGGTGCAGAGCAGAGAGTCGCCATTGTACAAATGCTAGATACGCATGAACCTCATCGTGGGTAATGCGCACGGACATAAATAGACTGGATCGCGCATTAGCTTATGTAGTACGGACGGAGGTATCCGAAAATTGACATAGTAAGACATGGATGGAACGTGCCAATTCGGCCCCAGCTGGTGTAGGGAAGCTCAGCTGAAAACTCAACAGCTGACACATGTGTAGCCGACTGGTGACACAAACAATCAGTTTTCATTGCAGTGTCACTACAGTACATTTTAGAAATAATCTGGTTTAAGACAATATTCTTCAATTGAATGGTTTGAATAACTTGGTTTCACCAAAACCAGTGAGTGCCAAGAGCAAGCAAAAATGCCCACTTGTGGGCTGCTACAGTGCCAGCCAAAACACGAAGCCTGCTATGCAGACTATCTACAGTTGAAGCATGAATCCAACAGAGGGCAGCACTGCTATTTTCCAACTGAGGAATGTTCAATTATGTAGTGACGACAACTAGACTGGACTTGAACCGTGAACCAATACTTTCATGAGCAGACCCTCTACCATAATGCCACACAGCCCAGACACAAAAGCCCCTGTGTGTGACTCCACGTGACTGAACCTAACTCTTATTTTTACGTGCATGTTGGACCAACCTAACCTGATTAAGTTCTTGTAACCTGACGAGGTTCTACAATTTATTTCACACAGTAATTGTGATCCGATGGGACTGTTTCATAGTTATTATTATTGGGTGTCAGTGCACCTACACCATCATCATGGTCCCATGGTGATCTATCCCAGTAATTATGGTCTGTGTGGGCCACTACACAATTGTCACGATCATGACCCACAACCAGTGCCATGTCCTCTCTAATCTCCTCCACACAAACTAATTTAAGAAATTCTTGAAAGGGGTCAAGTCCACTCTCTTCACCCCTCTCCTCCAAAGAAACAGTGCCAGGTAGCCAGTCATCAGGTCCTTTTTCCAGCCATATACTGGCAGTGACCTTTTGGCATGAAGCCAACTGCCCTCTATTGTGTTAGTATGGGCACCTGTCATTGGATCCTTGAAGTTCTTGGAATGATTGACATTCAAGTGACAGTACCCATGTTCCATTGACAGTTGTATGCCTTCCAACAGTTGGTCATGATGATGGTCCCCAGCACAATGTATTTCCTTGATTATTGGAAGCAGGGTCGCTGTGTCATGTGCCTCCACCATGACAAAGAAGGCCCCCTGCTTCCCATGCTGCTCAATCCCACCAAACACCTGCAAAGATATAAAATCAGCATCATGAGGGTCACATGTGTGCATATCCATGCACATGCATTCATGTGCATAGGCATACGCACATTCATGTGTGTGCATATGCACATGCACATGTGAATATGTCACATAAGTCAATTTTGAACCTTGCCCAAGATCCATCCACACAGGGACAACGATTGTACTTCCGTTTTCCAAACTTTGATTTGTCTATCTCCACAATTTGTCCTTTGCCTCAATTTTGTCCTCCTTAGACAAAAGCCAAGCCACACAAGCCTGCTGATGTTCATCATACCATCTCGCAGTGGCATTATTACCCAACCTGGCCTCATGTTGAGCCTCTTCTTGCATATGCTGGTGGGTCCATATATAGGTGAGCTTGTGACCCTCAGCAAGAGTCAGGTTGGAGTTGGCCAACCATGTGCCTGAGCAGATGCTCCTCTTCTGAACATCATGACCCTGCTCACAAGTCCACTTCTGTCTGTCAGACACTCAAAGTTAGTGGAAGTTGCAGTTGCTGTCACTATCGCCGTTGTCTGAGTCAAGAATACAAAGTACTTATGAGGTGTCTGTCCAGAGAGTCATGGTCTTGCCGCACTCACAGTCCAGGGAAGATGGTAAGACACCCCTGGACCGCAAGAAGGAGATTGTGGATGCATTGTCCCTCAGCACTTCCCTCCCCATACTCTCCAAAGTCGACCATTGGCCCTTTCATCTCTCTTGTGCAATACCCTTGAGAAGATTACACCAGAGAGGATGTCAAGGCCTTGGAAGCAGACAGTTGACAAGCCATGGTAGTGGGAACAATGCTTGTAGCAGCGCTCGCACTTGAAGTGGTAGTGGTAGTACTACAGGTGATACCGGATTCCCCACTTAATCCACTTTTTCTACCTCCTGCTCTCTTCTTCTTCACTCAAATCTGCACTGATGCCTATGTTTATAGTCCAAGGGAAAACAACATTGAAGTCTGGTGGGGTTTTTGTTTTATTTTGCCCCCCTCTCTGCCTGTCCAGGCAGAAACTTTAAATCATGCTTGTGAGCTTAAGATACTGATATATGCAGTTTGATGTTCAGAAACATTGGTCCATAGGACACAAAGAAGTAAATATTGCTTTAGGTCATTCATGTACACATCAGTTAAATACAGGAGAATAATGATTTATGGTTAATATCATGGGCTGTTGGGCTGGCCTAGAAGCAGTGGCTCAGCTGCGAGCCGCCGAGTCCCCATTGCATGTGGAGATTTTAAGCCTATCGCAGATGCTGGCAACATTGTTCTTGATGAAGTTGCACATGTTCCCCGTTAATAAAGTTTGTAGCCCCATGCCATGCTAGAAGACTATAAAAAACTGCGCTTCATTCATCCAACTGCAAGACCTCCACCGCCTTGAATGTGGTGACGGCCATATCAGACGTCAGCCTGAACAAAAAGTGGCCTAATGGCATCACCTATCAGCGAATTTTCCGAAACTTCGTGGTTTCGCATAGTTTGGAGATTTCGCAGACAATTTTTTGCCGAAAAAGCTTCGCTTCAAACAAGAGAAAATCAAGGTGTATTAAAGGTGAAATTCCAGAGGGCCAAAAGGAGTAAAACCCGTTCAAGAGCCTCTTCTCCTGCGGCGACCGCGCCACCACTCCCTTCCCGGGCGCCTCCATTTGAACTGTAGTTTCGTTGTTTGTTGACGCAGAGGCCAGAAAAGGCGCAGTTATGGAGGATGGCGAGACGCCAAAAAAGTGGTCGAATTAGACGAAAACTGAAGAACATGGACGAAAATGTGCATGTGCAAATTCCGTTGTGCACCCGTTAGTGTCTGCCAAGACCGGAGGTTTGGTGGTCCTGTACAACCGTTGCATTCGCGTCTTGGCCAGCCATGACTGGCAGGTCCGTGGATGGGAAGTGGAAGACCTATTTGGGATTTCCCGCGGGAAATCCACGCTCTGTCAGCTCGTGCCAAGAAGTATCGACGACGTCCACCTACGTCGCGCCGTCCTCCACCAAGTGGCACGTGACTCGCCCCGACGAGTCTGGACCGGAAGGCTTCATCCAGCGCTGCGATGGTCCGGAGTCATCGATCTTGATGAACGACGCAGCCGACGACGCCTCCGCGATGGAGATCGAGTATTGACAGGTTGTACAGGTCCGAGCACAAGCAAACGCCAGTGCCGGAGTGACAATGATCTCACCCATGTCCGAGGTCTCCTCATTGCACGCACCATGGATCAGATCCTGTCCTCTGCCTGCTGACGGCAAGGAGACCAGGGATACATGGGAGATCACGATAGTCTTGTCCAGGCTGACGTCGTCAGAGGCAACGTAGTTCATTGTCGTCGGTGCCGACAAGCCAGGAGTTCATCTAGGCCAACAGATCGACAATTTTGCAAGACAGCCATGCCTTGACCCAGGGTCAGTCAATGAATCAAACTGCTTGTCCTGCTATTGAGCAGATACTTTATAGAGTGACCCCTCCAGGCTGAGCTGGCCTGCAAGGCCGCAACGGCAGCGCCATCTCAGGTATCAGAGGTAACCAAGCAATGCATTGTACTTGTCATCCGAGGAGCATGAGCACAAGTATAACAACTTGTCATACTTGTTATGCAACACTGGCAACCTGTCCTTCCTTGCGTAGCAGCACCAAGGGGTATGTAAAGCTTTAGAATGAATTGTCCCAGCCATGTATGATCTCTCCTGGCATTTGAAGGTGATGGGTACAACAGAAATGGGAAAAAAATCATATAACTTTATGTATTGGATAAAGACTTGGCAGCTTCCACAGTGAATGTTACTTAGAAGAAAGCCTGTGGTTCCACTGTAAAAGGAGATGCAAACATGGTCGCCACGATGCAGAAAGGACGCAAATATGTATTTGTCGCTTCCATGGGCTGAAATGTACACCTTTGAGTGGAATTTGCACATGGGGTGAGTTTTCCAGACAGAAACACGTAACTTTGAGTACATGAATTCTTAGCTTCGGGCGCCCCTGGTGACACTAGAGCACTCAAACTGTGGCATCTCACAGATTAGATCCATGCAGGCCACTTTCTTTGTGAAGAGCGCAGAAATTTTTGTGGGGGGACTTCTACCCCCCCCCCCTTCCACTTAAGGCTTAGGGGGAAACTGCCTGAAGCTACCTGAACCCAGGAGCATTCTATCCCTACACCTGAACATTCAAATTTGTAGGAATTTGAACATGGAAACCAGGAGTGCATTTTGCCATACCATGAACATTCCAAGCATTTTCCAAGGAACTAATCAAGGGTAGACTGCTTGAAAGTGTCATTAAAGGGTCGATTTCTGTGAAAATGAGGCCTCTGAAACCAATTACTCGATAAAGAGTGATGAAGTTTTTTCACCATTTAAAAAACTTAAAAAAACCGTTCAATTGTTGCATTAGAGCAGAAATGAGAACTGCAAACATACCAATGAAAGGAAGCTCAATTGCAGTATCGTGTTCAACATTTTTACAGTACACAAGGTGCGCTGCAAAGTAGTTAATCTCTAGACCTCCTTAATACAAACGAAATGAATGCTCAATGGCCCATGTGACGTGAAGAACGGTTCGTACCTTTGACCAGTCACATTTTGCAAACCCTCGGTCTCTGCATCCGTCAAACCTTCGGGCTGCAATGACCTCGGGTTTGTAAAATGCCACTTTGCCAAATGCACGTAATGTACTTTTACTTCTCAAAGGCTCAGAGAAAAGCTGATGTTTCTACAGTTTTGTCTGAAAATGACATCCTCAGGTAGGTGGTGGCAACCCCAGCAGCACTGAAGCTCCTCTCAGCCTCCTCAGAGGTTAAGGAGGGTTTAGAGGGGTAGACATAACCTTTCAAGGGCGTGAAGCTTTTCGTCCACCAGATTGCGAAGTGATCAATCAGATTGTTAGATCTCTATCAGCTACAGTTGCCAAAATTAATCATATTTAATTGAGCAAAATCGATGATTAATTTTTGTCATTCAAAAGTCAATTACATAAAGTATCGATCGTTTTTAATTGCTCACAGCGCTACTCAAGACCCAAACCACAGTTACTAACTCGACAGCTTTGGCCAGGCGAGCTGCTAGTGACTGGTGAGACAGCAGCGCCCCCATGCGGAAGCAAGCTTAAAGTCTAAGTGCGATAAAGAGGACACTTGATAGGATGGGATTAATGTGCCCGTATTTAGGAAAAAAGTTAGCATCAAATTAAGTGTCGCATAATATTTTGCTGCTCTCTCTCCCTCTTCGCTGCTTTCGTCTCGTCTTTTGTGTCCTTCTGAAGCAAAGTCTACTCTTGCAAGAGCTTTCGTAGGTTTGCTGGCTTTCTTATGCAACGAGATGCTTTGAATTGTCATTCAGCCACTTGACTCTTTTTTGATCATGCAATGATATATACATATGTATATATCATTCATGCAATGATATATACATATGTATATATCATTGCAGAGATTGTACGTGTGAATGTGAACACAGTTCTGGAAGTGGTTTACAACACGTGATGGTGACAGAAACGACAATTGTGTCAGAACTGAGCGGTTTATTCATGCCATAGCTGCTAAGTTAAAACACACTTTTTACGAAAAGAACCATCTCATCACAACGTGACGATTGTGGATGAGAATCTGTTGACGAATAAAAATACCAGTGGCTGGTGCGCAATTCGCTGAGATGAATTTGTCAGCCAAATTGATCACAGATGGAACAACATTTTGACTTAGATGCTGTCAAGGAGGTGACTGTAGCAATGCTGCTGCTCGGTGTTTACCCTTGTCATTTCACCATCGTGATGCTCTGGTGCACGAACGTGAGGTTTTTGGCCTGCAGCACATCCAAGGATTGTCCAGAGGATGCCATCTTGAGCATGGAGCAGTGCTGGGGTCAGTGGCCATGCCCACAAAGAGTTTCAGCCACTTTCATCAAGAAAAAACCAGTGCAAAAGGGGAAAAACAGTGCATTGGTAGCACGTTCTTGGGGTAGCTGCACTTTGAGCGCTCCAGCGTCAAAAACTGGGGGGTGACCAAGTGGCTCAAGATGCAGCACCTTGTCAAGCACTGTCTGGATGACCGATTCCATGTGAAGATTCCACCTCCACAGCTGTCAGTGCAGCGTGGAGAGTCCATTTTATGCCGCTGCAATGGCTCACAGCAAGCACTGTATGGCCTCTGGGAGATACTTACTTTTGTTGATATACTTTGTACAAGTGGCTTTGTCAATATTTCGTCTATGTGTCTTCTTAAAGCCACGGGCATTGTGTTATGGCACAGTCATGCGACACGCAGTCGACGCAAAGAATGCATAGAAATTTTGAAGAAATATGTAGAGTTCAGAGTCTAAAGTTGGACAACGCACTTAAAAGTCTTTTTACACCTCCTATAGTTTTAAAGATCGAAAACGTTTAAATATTTTAAGACCTTTTTGGCCACTTGTAGTTGTGACTACCTGCAGAAACTAAACATGCAGTTGCTGAACGTGCAGTGATCTTAAGGGCAGTGGCTACGTCTTTCAGTCTTTTTGTGGTTCCGCAATTTAGCAATGCATTGCAATGCGTCACTTTGACTTTGCATTCTTTTTTGTTCGTGCTTGTCTCGAATCGTCATTCCACCTATCTATTACATTTTCCAGCATCCCCACTTTCAGGTCAGTTGTGATGCTGTCAGAGTAGTTTGTGGAGCCGATTGACTTCCATTCTTTGCTGGTTCAAAATTGACTTTTTTCCTTGCCTCTGGTTCGTCGTGATTTGTTGAGGAAAGGCCAAGATGAAACACTGAGTCCTGGACCCGACTGACCGGGTGCGCCAGCAAAGCGCTGACGCATGTTTTGGCGGGAAATTTGAACTAACTGCGTAGGAGACGTTTTCGAATGCGACCAACTTAAATTTCTCCCCCCAAGACATGCGTCAGCGCTTTGCAGGCCAATCCTGGCCTACCCTAAGCCCTGGCGTAAAGGGTTTTGGCGGGACATTTAAATCTACTGCGTAGGAGGTGCCCTCGTGACGCTGGGGAATGAAGAGAGAAAAACTTTGCCTGTCCTCGGCAGCAACCAACATGTGCTCTGATCACGAATACGATTGTCCTCAGGCATCGAGATCAATCAAATTCGAGTTCGAGTGTCAAAGGCTGAACTCACGCATTGTCAATGAATTCGAGTGCAGCGCACAGCCTGAAGTCCTGCCTTTGGCTGAGCGTTGTTACGAAAGAAGTATTGCACTCGAGATGGGCCTACTCTACTACATTCAATTACCACGTGATCAGAGGCCTATTTCTGGACGCTGGACTCTGCCTGCCACCAACACTTACAGCAGCGTCAACGACAACCCTCGTCAATGGGAACAACATCGACTCAGCAGCGAAGGTCGACGGCCTTTAAATGTAGGCACGCACACGAGAGAGCATTAGGTCCAAATCGGGTCACAGGATCACTAATAGACTCAGCATTGTATCAATATATGTAGCTGTCAATACAATACTGCCCTCGCTACTTAAGCACTGCGTGAGCCTTGTTATTCCGGAATGGAGTCCCTACCCGACTCGATACTCTCGGGTCCAGTGACACGAAACTCAGAACTCGCTTTTGTGACTGTACTTTTGTTCGGCCCTACTTTAAGCAGACAGCGCACGCACTGGCTGAGTCCTCTCCTATCACGCTGTCTCTGCATTCGCTGTGTCCCTAAACTGCTCTGAAACTCCAGGTTAGCACACACGAGCAAGAACAGCTCTAGATTCACAGTGACGAGAGACAAATATGAGCGTTTCAGTATTTTTTGGTGGGGGGGACCACGGGGGGGGGGTTCAACTTCAAATGCCCACTGCGTGTGTGTGACCAATCTGGCCCTTGTGGTGGTCTTGGCAACCTCCGGGGTCAGGATTGTTCCAGGACAATACATCCCCCCGTACAGGACAATTTGTCCCGCGCTATGCACCAGCAGTAACGTATAATAGATAGATATATGCAGTGTCAACCTAAAACGCTGCCGCTCGGAGTGTTAAACATAGTCTCAGTCCCGCTACCACAAGTTTTACCCTCAACTGACAGGCGACATTTTCAACGTGAGTCCAAGTCCTTCCTTGACCCTTGACAGGAATGCTCGGAAAGTCCTGCCATATTTCCTAAGGCTAACTTCTCGTGGTCCTCGCCCATACCGAAAGTCAAGTTGTGGGAAGTAAACTTGGAATATTGGACGAAATCACTGCCAGAACCTGTGATGAAGAAGTGGTCTTCAATCTTTACAAACTGAACGGTCACAAAGGACTGTCCTTGTCAGTTTAAACCACATGCGTAGGCAAACAACAGCACTCACAGACAGCTCCGAATGTGCTGTTGTCTGTTCTGATTGGTGATGTCAACCATCAGCCAGAAGTCCTTGGGTGTTGTTCGATTTTATGCGACTTTTTAGCCCTCACTCGACCTCTATCAATTGAGTTTCACTGCAAAAGAGGACCTTGAACAGTCGATGACCTTCCTGTCAGTTTTCTCTCTGATGTTTTTGGGAGTAAGTCACATTTTGTTCACAACTCAGCTCGTGTCACAGGCCTAAGATTAGGCCTGAGTCAGCTTTTTTCTTTGCTTCTCCACACTCTTCCGGTCACAGAAGTGAAAGGTTTCTGCCAAAATCTGCACCATATGAATGAATCAACGATGACACATTATTTTCAATATAGTATAATGAGAGGTGAGGTGGGCAGACCGACCAGTCATGTGACATCGGGATGTCCGCAGGTCCGATGTTGGCCCTTTGAGTGTTGGAAATTGTCCCAAAAAATTCCAAACCCGTCACCCCAGCGGATGCGCTTCACACACCCAGGATGAGAGGATTATATATAACGCGTGTGTGTCAAGGTCCCAATAACCGATGCAAACAGCGTTTGTCATGTGAATACCTATTTCGCTCTGAGTGCCTGTCCAGTTCCTGCGTCGTGGTCGTTTCGTCCTGGCAGACTTGGGCGTGACCCTGGGGACGTCCAAGAACTCCTCCGGCTCGTTGTCCTCGTTCGTCTGGTGAAAGCTGTCACAATCCTGAAAAACGATTCAGCTGTTGCTGCACCAGAGCAATACTTGCATGTAGCATGGCTGTCAAATAAAGAAGAAAATAAAGTTGAAAGGGAAACAGCGGGAAAGGACACAATAAAGACCCTGTCAAGGTCATGCAGCATGTGAGGCCCTGGCCGAACTACCCGCAACTCGTGTTCGGCACGGTTAATTCTGCAAAGTGCCAACACCAAAGCATCCTCGCAGCATCACCAAAAGCATGGTGAACATCAGACAATTCGACCTTTAACACGTGGTATCGGTATCGGTATCGAGTATCGCGATATTTGACCTTGAAGTGGCGAATTTGATTGATGCACAGTTGGAATTGAATGATCCGCGTCCGCAATGAAGTGGATTCGAGCACCGTGAGCTGAGTCTGACCAAATAGGGCAGCCTGCGCAGCCTGCGCAGCCTGCGCACTGCACTGCCCAAGTCTCAGGTCAAGCGTCAAGTGTCAGTGGGCTGAGAGAGGTGTCAGTGTCATCGCACTGCTGCTCACCCCAGCGAAACTGTCCAATGGACACAGGTCAGTCAGCGCCGAGAGCAACGCAGTCAACCTCGAGTCCAGTCATGCTTGAACAAAACCGTCCCCCATTGAATCAAACTGACACATTTCTCTAACAAAAGAAACTTGTCACAGTAGCCAATATACTAAGTGATGAAGCATCTGTGAAGAACCGGACGGAGCTGCTGTCGTCGTCAGCCAGTAAAAAAAACAACCTGTTGAGTTGACGAGTAAACTTAGCAAATGTACAAAATATTGAATCGAGGGGGAGCCGACGAAGCTGCTGACAATGCTGTGCACTCAGAAGTGCTTCAGTGCGAGTGCCAAGACCAGAGACTCAGGTTGGTGCTCTAGAAAGACATTTAAAATGCAGAGAAAGACACTTTCTTGTCCGCAAGACTTGCTCGGTCCTCTCAGGAAGGAGTTAAGAACCCCCTCTAAAACTTTTATGCACTTGGACCACTCATCTGTTAGCAAAAGTCCACTGTTTAGGCAGGAAACTCGGCCATCGACCGTAATTTTGCTCCTTTACCGTGAGCAAATGATTGTTCTTAGAGCAAATGCGAATATCAGCTAGGCTTTAGAGGAGATTCTTAGCTGTCCATGCAGGGTGAGCAACTTTCTAGCTCAATGCAGTCAACAGTTGTGGCCACAAAATGATGTACGCACTTAATAGGTTATGTTTTAAAACCTTGCATTTTCTTGAAAGAGTACCTTTTTTTTCTAGTGTACCGTAATATATTGAACATGTGTGTTTTAGACTAATTTGAAAGGCACTTTTCTGGACAATTATACGACTGGGGTCAGGGTGCTGGGCCTGGGGCCAAAATATAAGGGTTTCACTTCAATTTCTCTTTTCTGAACGCTGCTTACTATGGAAACTTTTAACATTTAACTTCAAGGTCAGTGATAAATCTGCGGAGAGAGCATAAACAGGGTAAACGAACACTCCACTTAAGTCAGCACCTGTGGACAACGTACGTGCATTGCCAAATACTCTTCATCTCTCGATATTGTTTTTTTGTCTTGCTTTCCTTATGTGGAAAGTTACATCATTCACACCTTACTTTAAACTTCAGATCAAAGCCTTTTCCATGTACGACGATGCCCAAGGCCCATTTTGCGTCTCAACGAAGCACAAATGACATTTTGCAACTTGCCTTATATACGTATATATTATATAATAAGAGCATAAAGGTAGACCGAACGACTGTAGTTCAGAAGGGGGTCGACCTGAAACCGTGAGTTGGTGTGTGCGCGCGCGCCCGTGAGCGCGCGCTTCTCCTCCTCCTCCTGGGCGACGGTTACGACTTCTGCCGCGCGCGCGCGTCGCCCGCGCACGCGCAGGCACGCACTCGCGCAGGCACGCACTCGCGCACGCGCGCGCGCGCGCTGCTGCTACCAGCAGATTTTTCCTCGCCGAAGCCACCACCAGCTCAGTCAAGCAGCAACGTGTAAACAGTTCGCAAGTAAGTGCGTGTGTTCCACATGTGCGCGGCCTCACACATGTCCTCCCCGTCACACATGTCTTTGCCGGACAACGCGCCGCGGCCTCGCCTGGCGCACGTGACAAAGTGGCCGCACTTTGACGGGTACGGATTCAACCTACACGCGGAGAAAGCGCGCCCCGGCCAGTTCGTGGGCAAAGTGGACCCGGGCAGCCCGGCCGAGGCCGCCGGGCTCAGACAGGGCGACCGCGTCGTGGAAGTCAACGGAGTCAACGTCAACCACGAGAATCACAGACAGGCATGCATATTGGTGGCCAGAGACCCCCCCCCCCCAAAAAAAAATACCCCCAGAAGGCCCCAAAGTTCCCTCCCTCAAATAACCCTTGATTGTCCAAGATGTGCATTAGTGGGTGAGTCAGACTTGACCATGAGGTCAAAGCCACAGGAAGAAAGCTCAATAGCTTCAATAAGTTCATCAAGAGTAATTTGAGCGTCGCTGACACTTGAGTATCTCCTTATTCGAACACTTTTGACTCACCTCTGATGACAGCAATTTGTCATTTTGATTCCTAACTCTACATCCTCAGCTGTTGGCCTCGTGCAGGAAGCCAAGTCAGCCTTGCAAGACTTTTGACCCACTCTGTATGGTTCATACGTGTCTGCGGGTGTTGGGATTCAACTGGGGGTACCTCTCTTCGACGTTCACTGGGAGGGGGTGGGACTGTAGTTGAGTGAGGCTGTTGCTGTCCGTGAAGACCGCTGTCTTCTCCCTCACGTTGCATAAGACGAATAAATTATTCTACCTCCTTTGGAAATGGATGTCTCTTGACAGCTGTTGCTTTTTATTGGGGGATAGGGTGAATGAAGGGATTGGGGAGGGGGGGGGGTTAAAGTGGTGTCAAGGGGGTTATAAAACTAAGGGGTATCAATTCTGGACTCCCCTAGACACCGAGGAGATAGGTTTTTTTTAATTCTCAGTCCAACGAGTCTAATTCAACTGCATTAGCCTTGTGCGGAAGTAGCCGTGTGTCTAGGTTGTCTACGGTTTAATCCCCCTCCCCCTGGGGTTGAAGGTCTGCCCCGCCGAGACACGGACGACCCCAACCCCTTCAACTCCAGTTATTACCCCTCTTTGCTGTCTACGTACGCGCTTTCAGGTTGTGCAGAGGATCAAGGCCGTCCCGGAGGAGACACGGTTGCTCGTCGTGGACCCTGAGACAGACGCCTTCTACCGCAGGTCCGACATCGTTGTCACGGGCAACATGAACAACGTCCGCAGGATGTCCTCGAAGAGGCTGGAGGAAGCGGACAGAGGCTCGGTGGACAGCGACCACTCAGCCGCATCTTCGACCACGGAGAAGGTGAGCGAGATGTTAGTGGGGAAGTAGCCAAGAAAGTTCTATCAGTTGTTTGAGGAGAGACAACTATGTTTGTTTGCCCGAGACCATTTCGAGGTCATTCATGGAGTGACCTCGAGGTTGTCAAGAAGAGGGACTGAGTTGGTCGGTGGGATCCTCTGGCCAGACTGCGGTGTCCGTCTCGCGTGTCCGGCCCTCGTGTCCGTGTCTGCCACCATCCATGGGCAACAACAACCACCCCGGAGCCTCCGGGCTTATTGTGGGTGCAAATTGGAGGCAATCTTTGCCCACTCAAACGCGACTTTTTCGCTCTGCGTGCACATAATGCTGAGAGCAGCAGCAGCAGCAGCAGAGTAAATAAAACTTTATTTTGTCACTCTTGGCTGAGTGTAAATGTACCTTTAGCATCGTTTGACACGCATTGTGTGAATCGATCATCACGAACATGTCCTCAATGACTTCGAGCTTGGGGGGGCAGCGGAACGTTTGCACCTCCAAAGATGAGACAGCGGCTCTTATTTGTTTTTCACTCACACGATCTACCTCATTCAGATGATGGATGAGATTCTGATAATATTGTGTGTGCAACAAGTTGCACTTTCAGCCGCGGAGCTTCCTTCCTTCCCTCCCTCCCTCCCTCCCTCCTTCCCGTGCAAACACGAGCGCTGTTTGACACACCCGGTTGCTACGTGCTATTGTGCAATAAGAGGGGCTTGACACACCCTGTAGCTGTGCCCGGTACGAATAACAAGCGCCGCTGGCACCCTGTAGCTGCGCAACGACAATTGCTCGATCCACCCGGTAGGTGAGGCGTTGCGCAACATCACATGTGGCAGTTGTGCCTCGACGTAAACAAGACTCGCTTGCAACACCCTGTTGCCGTGCAACCCAAACTGCTGGCTGCACCCTGTAGCCGCGCCGTTGTGCAACAAGTGCTCGGTGCATCCGGTAGCTGCGCTTTTGCACAACTAACAAGTGCTTGATCCACCCCGTAGCTGTGCTTTTGCACAACAACAAGCGCTTCAGCCCCGGCTGGAGCCGCGGTGAGGCAGCAAAACACTTGTGTGCTCTCCCCTCGGCGGCTTCTTCTGCCGCTGTAAACTAAATCATACTTTTGTGCTCTTCACAGAAAAGCACTTATAAAAACGTCCTCACAAAAGTCATCATCAAGGCCAGAGCTGCAGAATTCACTGCTGCACCAGTACAGTACAAAGGCTGTTGCGAGAATCATTTACTGCTTGACCTTCCTTCACACAAGGCCTGTGTTCTCATCTCTGAGAGGCCTGGCGAGGCCTTGAAGGCCTCCCCCCCTCCTCGCACCAGACTTCTCCACCTGTACACAAGAAGATGGGCGTAAAAACCGGTCCCTCGGCAAAGCAGCAAAATATTGTGTCTCAATTTGAAGAGGAAGCTCGAAAAAACTCCTCCGTCACGCCTGAGTGTGCACGAATGGGCCCAAAATGATGCTGGACTTTAAAGTTTGTTAACAAGTCTATTTCATTCTGCGCACACGAACGCGTTCCCGCGGTGCGATAAGGGGCAGTCGGCCCGGATGTGGGCGCTGCGCACGCTGCGCACGCTGCGCACGCTGCGCACGCTGCGCACGCTGCGGACGTGCGCAGTGGGTGAAATCCGAGAGAGCAGCCACATCTCGCCGGTTCCCACACATCGCACAGCCCTAATGAGCCGATCGAAATTCAATCGTACCAACAGGGGGGGATCGTGTGTGCAGAGCAGAAAGGAGACTTCTTTGACGCTCACACGACGGCTCTGTCTTCCTGCGTCCTCCTTCTCGTCTTCCTCCTTCCAACGGTGAAGAATCTGGACGACGACGAAGGAGGAGGAGGAGAAAAAAGGAGATGCAATTTTGCCGCAAAAAATGATGCTTCTTTTCTCTTTTTTTGCTTGCGGTTGCGCTCGCATCTTCCTGGAAAGATATTTTCTGGACGCTGACTTTGAAGCTTCGGCCAGAAGTTTCAGGCTTGCGGCTTCAGGCTGACTGCATCAAGTCCAATCTGCTTTTTTGTGCGGAAAAAGAGTTTGCAGGGAGTTTCTCAAAGCATCATTGAGTCCGATGCGTCATCATTTTCATGTTTCCTGCATTGGAGCTTTTTTGCTCTTGAACGGACAATTTCTTCGTCTTTTGTTTCCTGCCAAGTTTGCTTTGCTTATTCTGCAAAATGTGCTGCTAGAGGAAAAAAGTCAATAGTCTGTGAAATGGCAACAAACCGTGAAAGAGGCTAGTGCGAATATTTAGCACATCACAAGACGTCAGAAGTTAACGTGGCAAAGATTTGACTCGATCCTGGCTTTGAGTCCTCTCAGTCAGAGAAGAAGCGTTTTTTGCATATTAGTTTGGCTAACTCGACGATCTCGTCGAAGCAGGACTTGAAGGCCCCCCCCCCACCGGTGTCCGGCCGAGCCCGGAGACAGAACTGTGGCATCCTTCAAGGTCGAGGGTCATTTTCTTCATACGGCTCCATTAGGTTCACTTCCCCCCCTCCCTACTACGGTAGGGGCCCATTTAGTAAATATGATGGCAATTTCTGTCCAGTACGAAATTGCCATTCTGAGCGAAGTTCGGGGCGATGGCCGATTTTTCCACGTTGTCCGGAATCACTCGTCTCGCAGCCACACAGCGGAAATTATTTTTCTTCTGTCTGAAAAGTGCACCTCCGCTTTTTGCGAAACAAACTGCACATTTATGCTTCACACACTAAAAGTGTCTCGGTGCAGATTTGCAGCAATGAACACGCAGACGTTGTTGAGCAGTTTGTTTTCTAATCAACATACTCCAAAAGGTTGGGCTCCACTGTAATCCCACTAATCCTGGCTAAGCCACTTCCTGCCCATCATAAAGGGTCACGGTCTAATCCAAAATTAGCCTAATTGCTGAGTGGAATTTCCCATAAGCCGGCGTGACACGAGACGGAGAAGAATGAGGACTCCACCAGACACTTTTGAGTGTCCTCGACTTGACTGTCTGGCAGAGCGCGGACACGAGAGGAGTCATGTGTCAGGCGAGAATATTCCAGTCACTCCTTTATCGAGCTTCCATGAACTCCATGAGTGGAGAGCAGAAGCAGCCAAGTTGTCAGCTGTCGGCACAAGATCCGGTGATGAAATGTTTGCTTCAGTTGCCAGATCTTATCAAGATGTGAACGCGCGGTTGTTATGTTTCTTTTTTTGTCTGGTAGAGTCGCATAATTACAATTATTACCCTCGTCATTATTACTCGGCGTCTCCTGCAGCCAGCTGCTCGTGCCTGCTGCACGTGTGACTTCCCAGGGTGTCTGATCCCAACGGTGAGACTCTGGACGAAGGCCGGCCAGTCCTCGCCGCGGGACTGGATCGGCCTCGTCTGTCCGGCCGAGGCGCAGGCAGCGCGGAACTCGGCCTTCGGCGCCAGCCTCATTGAGCAGCAAATGCTCGTCACGAGTCCGGGGGAAGCCCAGGGAAGTCCTTCACAAATTTGAGCGTCAATATCGTGACACAGATCTCTCTTTTGGGGTGGGGAGGGGTGTGCGTGCGTGCGTGCGTGCGTGCGTGCCGTCACGCACGCAGGAACGCAGGCACGCACGCAAGCGCACGCACGCACACGCAAGCACAAGCGCGCTCATTTTCTGGGTGAGCAATCGTAGCCGAAAATCTTGGGCTTCTCCTCTCCCTCGTCGATCGATAACAGCGCGTGTGTTCTCGACAAGGAGAGGCCTGGAAATGGCCTTGCAAATTTCTACTTTCCAAAAAGATCAAATTATGTCGAATTTTTCTTGCCTGCGCTGGAAGAAAGAAAAAAAAGGATCTCCTTAACACTCACTTCATGGCCAGATTCTGCTGCAAACAATTTATGATTCCTCTAGGTGAAAATTATGAGAGAAATTTTCGCGGAATTCGATCCTGTTGGCCCTAAATACCAACTAAATTGGAGGAGGAAACCTTCAAAGGTGGAATTTTAGGAGATTTTTGTGCGATTTTTTTCTCTTTACGAGCAGCCTGGAGAGTCGTTCTTCTCCTGCTGGCATTTTGCACAACTGTTGCTCTTTCGTTGTTGGCCCTTAAGGCGCGCTTCAGCACGCCAATTCTTGCCAGGCGGCCGACGCGCCGCAAAATGCCGCCAGTGCCAGCGCGGCCTGAAATTCCGGCCGAATGTAGGACAATTTTCCGTCGGGTTTCCTGGCAAGTCTGTGATTGATCGTCTGATCGTATTTCAAACGTCATCGTGGATCTCGAGCTTTGCGCTCTCCTCGATGGCTCTGGCGATGTTGCTGCTGCTGCTCCCGCTGCTGCTGCTGCTCCCGCTGCCCCTTAACAACTTCTCACTTCTCCACGAGGTGTGCAAAAAAAAAAAAGACGTCGAGGGCATCTGTTTGACTCACACGGTACGAAAAAGTCTGGGAAAACGTTTTCCCAATAATTGACCGCGACGATTTTTCTCGTCTTGACATTGTTGGACCCTTCACAACTTGTCTTAATGAGCACAAAATGTTGGCAAAGCGCATGTGTGAAATTAGGCCAGAACCACACTAATGAGGAAGTCAGAATTGGCTTGGGAAATTTCCACCAAGAATGTGTTACTTGATAAGAAGCTGGAGCAAAAAACGCCGCTTATTACGCACAGACCCTGAATATGCGGCACAACCGCTTATTACAGACCGACTCTATTGCAGTCAAGACCACTCATTACGAGCCAAGGCTGGGTCTGGGAAAAGCCGCTCACAATGTGCGAATTTGCAGTAAAACAGAGCCTTGGTGTGCGAATTTGCAACCGCTTGTACCACACATGGATTTGCCGTAGCAACTGTGCACTGTTGACCAGTCCAGACCCAGTGGACTTGCAGCAAAAGCTGCCTAGTGTAAACCAGGCTGAGCATGGAAGTCCTCGTTCAGGCCAGGATGTGTCAACACCCTGAAGTGCAGAGCGCTTATCAGCGATTGTGTCCAGAGCGCAGTCAGCTTCCTCCTCCGAGCTGTGAGCTTCTCTCACCTGCCTGCAACGATCTCCGGACCCCAGCCTTTGACAGACAGCATTGGACAGAGTGGTGATTGTCACTAATAAACGATCCTTGAGAGACCAGTTTGGATTCCTGAGGGGACGTGAGAGAGGGGGGGAAAAAGCTTCGACTGCATCACCTTTTCCTCCTTGCAGATTGATTTCTTCTTCCTCCTCAAGGTCGGACCCGTCTATTTATTATGCGTCTGTGGCAACCTCGCGTTCGGTTGCTTTGGTGTGCGGACGCGTCCACCCGGACCGAGTGGGTGTCGAGCGTGTCTCCATATTGTGCTCGGGTGGCTGCGCCCTCAGGCCAGAGTGACAAAGCACAAGGACGACTCCTTTCATCTCGCCACTTTTCGCACATATTTTCATTCCGTGCAGTGACTTGCGTCATGGACCGTGTGTGTTGTCGACTGTTGATACCGTGTGAGACGCAAAGACGCTTGCCTCCCTCCGTACAGTGGGCAGAAATGCGTCGTCGCACGTCTTGCAGAGGCCCAAAAATGCTGCGCTGTTGCTTGGTTGGCGTGTGCGGTTGCCCATACAGCAGAATGGCTTCGATGCCGGCCCGGCCCCAGCAGCTGTGCCGTGGGCGTGGATGGAGGCGCGCGTCATCGACGCCATCGACGCCATTGACGCCGCTGGCGCAATTCATGCATTCAAATTGCGCCAAGGAGAAGTCAGCAGAGGCTTTTTTTGAACCACCAACTTGCGCAATGCCCGCGCTTCCTTTGAGGCGCGCACGAAGCCCATTTCTTCTCCCTCTCAAGACGTCATTTCCTGAAATTACCCATAATCTGAGCGCTTAATTCCGATGCTGATGAGCGCACGCGCGAATTACTCGGGTCATTTAAGGACGCCAATTGAAAGATGAGAGAAGAGAAGCGTCTTGGGCGGAAAAATTTGCATGCAGCTGGGTTTTTTTCCTCCTGCGTGAACGCCCTCATCAGTCTTGACCCTCTGGAGCCTCGACATTTTTTTTGACGCCAATATTTTTGCGTCAAACCAAGAGGAGAAAGTTTTGCATGACGTTTAACTTCCTGCTGGTGAAGACAATTGGGAGCAATTTCCTCCCCTAATAAATCTGACACAAGATGTCAAGAAATGCATCTTGGCTGAGGAGGAATTTTTTTTTCTCCTTTCCATCACCTGAGATGCCAACTCTTTCTCTGTGTGTGGGAATTCCCGTCACTTCTTTCCCATGAGAAGCTGATTCGAAGTGACTTTGGGGGCTGAAGCATCCACCGGGTGCTTGGCCAACAGCTGCCTCGGCGTCCGGGCGGGCGTGCGGCCGGGCGGGCGCCCGCCCCCGCCGACCCCCTTGGCTCTGGACACCCGGTACCTGGGCGAAAACCCCGCCCGCGGGGGCCTCTTCCCAGATGAAATACGAGAGAAAATTGAACCCTGATGTGAAAAGAAGTGACGCCCTCAGCTCTGGAGGCGTTTGTCAAAAGTCTGACTGACTTTGGTCTCTGCCAGCCCCTTGGCTCGGGGGCCAAACAAACCTCTGACAGACGCGTCCAGACTGATCAGATGTCGCATTTTTGCACGCGTTTTTGCATGCAATTTGGCGTGCTGTCATTTGGCCAAAGAGGTAATGTTGCAAAAAGAAAACATGTGGTAAGAATTCGTCAAGTCTTGGTCGTCGAAACTTCTGCACGCTACTGTTAGCTAGGAATGTGCGATATCCCGAAGTCGTCGGTATCGCGTTATTCGATATGTCGAACAAAAGGCATCGCGATACTCGAAACCGACCTCTTGATAAGCAGCATTGTTTGGTAAATTTAGATACTTCTGCTGATCGGATTTTTTGGCGAAATCAACAGATCCCACCCGGGGGTTGACGAAGTTAAGGTAGAAGCCTCCAGGGCCGGCCAACCCGGGGCCACCGGCAGTTTTTGCATGTAGTTTCAGGTTTTGCCATAGTCGGCGCACATCGCAGGACTCGACGTCGATGCCAAAGGTCTAGAAAGACGAATAGTCCAGGTATTGAGGCATTCATTGTTTCCCTGGACAATTCTTCAGGTTCTTCCTGATTTGTCCTGTCAGATGCCAGATGCTGCGGGAGGCATCCGGACAAGACCAGGTGAAAACCGCTCAATTTGGTTCAAGGCTTGGTCAGAAAACAGTGCTGAGATCAGGGCACCTAAATGGTTGGAGATTCTTCCAAACTTGGTCCATCCTTACTCACTACAGAGATCGCGCATCATCAGTGCGAACCCTTCGCTTTGGTTGCCAAACACTGGATGAAACTTGCAGTCGTGACGGGGTGACCGGCGAAAATTTAGGGGGGGGAGGGGGGGGAAAGAGTAGAAAAGTGGCAGGATTTTCTCCTTGAAGCTGCACTCTCGTCTTTGTTCCTCAGTCGAGTCAAAAACCAGCGTGGAATCTGCAAAAATGACGCAGTTTGACCCAAAAACTGTCCGAAAACTCCCGCTGAGGCTGAAAGTTTCGTCCGCAATTGGATTTGATCTGTGAAATCAAATCAGTCTTGGCGGTTTTTTTCCCATGGAGAAAGAGAGAAGGTTTGCCACAGAAGCTCTCGTCTGTGCAGTGAGGTGAAAAGGGATCTGTGGGAAGAGGCCTGGAAGGACACCCAGCACAGGGGTAAACCTTGTTGGAGCCCGGAGGGTTCCTTTTTTTTTTGCTCACCCAGTAGGTTCGATCAGGCCTTGTCTTTGCTGCCCTCCGGTCAACATCCAGCCTGTCTTTGGTGGGCAGGCTTAATAGGCACGTTGAGGCCTTGACAAGGCCCAGCTTAGGCCTGCGTCTGACTTTGTTGTACGCTATTACTGTCATTGGAGTGCGGAAAATCCGTCAGATGTTTACACTCAATTACACGACCGGAAACGCAGACCTGCATCTCTGCTTTGCTCTGTGGCTTCATAATTTATGGCTGTTTTTTTTAACCTCCATTTTTTTTTCGAAAGGTTGAACCGCTGAAAGGATTCCCTTTTTTTGAGGCATTGTGTGCAGCTACGTTAATTCCACGTAGTATAAAAGAGATAATTATTCATGTGCGCCCTTGAGTGGCGCAAAAATGCTCGCTTAAATATTTGCAGTCACGGCGTGACATGAAAAACAGGGGTGGAACAAGAACAAGACGACGACGACAAATCATTGGCGAGAGACATCGACGAGTCCTGGACCACGCTAGACAGGGCTGTTCCGCGGTCACAGCCACGGCTGACCTCGAGGTCGCTCTGCGGCGGCCTCGGGGCAGAAACAAATACGGCCTCCGGTCAGGCAGGCGGGCAGGTGGGGCTGCTGCATGCATGTTTAATCATTCAGACTCGTCCCATCGACTTCATCACAAGGATCTTTTTTGTTTTTCTTTTTTTTCATAGATCTGGACAAGGATTTTTTCGGCGTTGTTATTAGCTCAAAAGTTTGGGGGATCGTGCACGACTCAAGTCGAGTCCACTCCTCTCTGCCAGCGTCAGTCGCTCTGTTCGGCGCAGTTTGGCAAGCAAATTTGTGTAAGAGGCTGATGAGGTGACTAAGCAAAGTCAAAGAGACCAAACATTTCGTCGACTACTTTTCTGACCAGTCCACCAGTGTCAGAAAATAAGATTTTTTTTTAAATCCAGCCTGGTCCGCCCATGTCCGTGACTGCCGCCCAGGCACTGGCGCCCAGGCACTGCAGCCCAGGCACTGCAGCCCAGGCACTGCAGCCCAGGCACTGCAGCCCAGGCACCCCGTCCACTCTCGGGGCCGGACCGTGTTTTAGCTCGGGGTAGGTGAAAAATTACCTCTACCGCAATGAAAGGTGCACCAGGTCTCAACCCCTACAGGGTGATGCAGGCCACGATTTCAAAATGACCCATAAAGGGCACATCCTGGTGTGCGCATGGGGAGGAAGGTTGAAGCACCCAAAAGTGATGATGATTTTCTTGCGAAACCTCTGGATGGAGGCACTTTTTCAGGCTGCAGAAAATTACCAAAGGAAGCAATACTGAAGGCTATAGCAAAAAACTGAGAACATTTAGCTTCATACTCTCACCATCCACACCTCACGGCCGACTCCAGAAATTCGTTTGCAGTGCAGTGCAGAGCGGTGCAGTGCAGAGGGGACAGGGACTTTCAGCTCTCTGGCTGAGGGGCCCAAAGGTTGAGCTGGACAAGCCTTCATGTCCTCATTTGAGTTAGTCAGCGTGCTCAGGACCACAGGGTACATGTGGATGCCGTGGAAAACACTTGTCGAGGCACAGCTTGTTCTTCTGCTAACAGCAACAGTCACAACTGAAGGACAATGAGGCGGGCTCATTTAGTGGAACATTTTCTTCCCTTCCCCCTTCCCTCCCAAAAAGCCCATATTGAGCAAGGGCCCAATTTTTAAGGCCTCTTTTTGAGTCCGACCGGAAAAGGCCTATTAAGTCTCGACTTTGTCTCCGTCAAATTCAGGAGCTGCCTGACGGAGAGAGAATGAGGTTAGAAGCTAATTCAGGTAGTGACTCCAAGATGTCTCACTTTCCCACACTCATACTTGACTAAATCTGAGGTTTGACTTCCATAGGACCTCACTTATCGTGGACGGGGGAAAACCGTTTACTCCTTCCAAGGTTTACCATATTTGAGGTTTACTAAAAGGGACCATAGGAAATTTTTAATATGTGTTCATGTCAGCGTTCCCATGCTCTGTACAACGACTGTTACACGGTTACAAGGATCAGTCGTATCCTTTGGAGAATTTGGGACAATTTCAAACTTTTGTTCTCTGTTATGCGGCATCCAATGCAGCCCATCACTGGCTGCAGCTCTCCGGGTGTGCCGAAAACCTTACTTTGTACACCGCTAATGCGTCTTACGCTGCACAACACCAAAAATTCACATTAGGTTACAACTTGCATCACTATGCATTGACTGGATTTTCCCTTCCTCTGACCCATCCTGGGCCTGGGCCTGAGTGAGGCCCCTATTAGCTCCTTCATTTCATTCTCTGGAAAAACAAAAAGTTGTCAAGTGGCTGAGTCTTGAAAGGTATTTCAATTGACTCCATCCAGGAGGATCCTTCAGCATCGATCAGAGTGGAGAAAGGAGGAAAGGATGAGGAAGCAGAATTGACCCCCAAGATAACGGGCCCTGAAGAGGAGGCTGAGGAGGAAGACGTGACCGATCCCTCTGCTGCAGAGGAGGTTTGTGGATTCACGCCCCAAAAAGATATGGGGAGAGACAGAAGTGTCCGTTATCTCCATTGTCAGCGCTCCCTTCACACTCTGTAACTCCTCAAGGTCGATAAATGAAAACACCCTGTAAATTACTTCTGTTAATTTCACTTACCCATTGTTGGATGGAGGGGAGATAAAGTCTCTGGAGGAGGAGGAGGAGGAGGAGGGAGACTTATGGCAATCTCACAAAGGGAGAGGACAACAATGGGCCTCGCCTCCCAAGGCCTTTTTGTGCCAAATATAAGTTTGTCTGTGTGTGAGAGAGACAGCATGTAACGCAAGGGGGGGGGGGGGAAGGGGGAAAGGGAAATAACCGTCTGTCTTTTAACCCCTGTCTGCGCCACTTCAGCAAAGATACTTCAAGGCGCGTCCACACATGTGCTGCTAGGCCGTGATCTCCATCAGCAGCGAGTACAACTTGTGGAGGGCGGCGGCGCTGCCGCTGCCGCCGTCGGGGTCGGGGGCCAGAACTCATGCAAGCGTGTGCACATCTAACGTTTTAACGTGGAGAGAAGGTGCTCAGGCTTGCCAGGTCCTTCCTCGACATCGCTGTCATTAACTTGAGCTAACCTAACTGGCAACCCTGAGCACCCGCACCCATATTTCAGAGAAGGGGGGATGGAAGAAGTGGTGACTTCTGTCACCTCCTAAATGGGTTGAGTCTTCCAAGGTCTCTCGTGTGATGTCCTCACTGGCTGTAAAGGCGGAAAAGCTGCGCACATTTCTGGCTGGGGCAAAGCCAAACAGACTTGGCGAAGTTGAACTTCATGCAGACATCGTCTCCGACTTAAATTGGTGTTTTTGCTTTCCAGAAGCCCTTCAGCAGCAGCACGACGTCGGGCTCGACCCCGAGGTCGACCCCGAGCCCGGAGCTGCCGTCCCTCAGGTCCGACTGGGACGGGCTGAACCTAAACATGACCGCGGCTGAGATGAGGAACAGGTGAGCGGAAACCGTCCCGTTTTAAGTGAACACTGGACGTTGACAATCGTGATGTGTCCACAGCAGTCCAGGCCTCTACACTAATGATGCAATCGGGCTCAGCCCGAGGTTCGGACAGGGTTTTTTTTGTGGGTTCCTGAACCCCGATTCTTTTGAGCCCGTTCCATCCCTACTACGGGGTACGGAGTGGGACAGAAAGTGCAAAACAACCTGTCCGAGGCCTCCTCCCATGACGTGAAGAAGAGCACGAAAAAGTAGCCAGGCGTAGAAACGTTTTGGACGTTGAACTCGTCCACGACAGAATCCTGCATGGACGCACGTGCACGCTAAGTAGTGCATTCTCGTGCAGTGAGAAGCCTGATCAAGAAGAATGTGGGTAGCACAGACGTCGATTGACTGAAAGAAACAGTGACTGCACACCGAACGTGACCGGCCACGTTGATCTTGATGAAGTCAAACCACGCCCGAGATTCCCTGCTTAGCCTGCGCATGCACTGCAATATGCACTGCTCGGGCCGCTCAATCTGTTGACTTTCGTGCACCTGTCCATGTGCTGCATTGAAGCCTGGCCTCCTCTCATTTCAGGCTGAGCTCCCGCAAGAAGAAGGACCCGCGCAAGGATGACAGGATGGACTTCAAGAAGAAGTTCGACATCATCGACGGACTCTAACTTTTTCTTTCGTGTTTCCCCAGAAGAAAAAAAGAAAATGGATGAGAGCATGAATAACTGCTAATGACTGAGTGAGCTAAGTCAAGTGTCTCTCAATTATGTCTGTAAAGGTAGTACTTGTGGTACAAGAGAGTAAAGAAATATTACACGCACACGCGTGTGTGAGAAAAGTTTTTGTCAACATGTGTATGAACAAGAATTTTGCGCAAGAGAGATGATTCAATTCTTGAGTGTCAGACTGAGTAGAGCTTGTTTGTCCTCCCAACTTGTCATGTAACCATATGTGCACTTAGTTCAGGCAGTGACCTGGAATGAACTAAATAAGAAGCTTTTGTGGCCATGTTCTGCAATAGAAAGGGAAAGTCCGGGAGCTGCAGCACAGTTGTGACAGGTGCTGTCCTGTGCAGACCAGCTGGTGCTGTGCACAGAAGCTCTTATTTTTTGCTACATTGAATGAGTGTGTGAGTGAGAGCGAGGAGATACAATGATTGTCTTTCTGTACTGTGCTTTGTTGCCCTCATGCACCTGCATACACGTGGTGAACAACACATGGCAGTTTGGGCTGGACAGGAGGCCTGGGACAGACTTCAGGTGCCTGTGTCATTCGTGATCTTGACACAGGCTGCACCAGTTGTGACCAAGACCACGGTGGTGGCACCGTGTTGACCATGGTGAGAAGAGGCCACAATGTGTGCCACGATTACGGAGAGACAGAACCTCAATGTGTCACTGCTGGGCTTTGGTGGATCAAGAAAGCAGTGCCAGGGGCTGTGCTGGAGCATTTCCCACACCCTCAGCTGGCAGGAGAGTTTGCCATGCAAACGGCCTTCACCGAGGACACTGGCTTCGCCAGTGTCCACTGACGGCCAGAGAACGTGACAGTGTGAGTGTCAGCCCAAGTTCTGGACTCCACCAAGAGCTGTGGTGATGTCAACACTTCCCCCCCCCCCCTGCCAGTGCTATGAAAACTGAATGGCCAGATGAAGGTGCCCAGCAATCCCCCTGGCCATGAGAGTCTTTGGACTCCTAGATCATGATGGCTGCGGGCACATCCACCAGTGGTGCCAGGCACAAGGTTGTAGGTGGTGTTGGAGACTCTCCCACGGCTCGAGCTGGTGCATATGTGAGTGGGAGGCCACGTGGACCCGGGGACGGCCATGTCTCTCATTGGTGCTCCTCTGGACAGTTCAGTGTTGCTTGTCATGGAAGCGCAAGCTTTTGATCTCCGTGGTGTCAGGTGAGACTAAAGGCACCGGGTGGGAGCAAAGGTGGCGCAGTTGTGGGTGTCCTTCTTGGCTGGACTTTCTTGGGAGGCGGGGGAGCCGGTGTCCAAGGCCACCCTCGCCAAGTGGAGTGGGAGGCAGGCCCATGATGTGACCCGTGCAAGGACCAGGTGGGTGTCCCAGTGAGAGGTTAAGTGGGAGTCTGCAGTGTTGTCCATGAAAACCATGCAAGTGCGTAAGGCAAAAAAGTCAGTCCGTGCAAACCCACCGTCGGGCTGTGTCTACACCAGCCGGTTTGGGTCATCACGTGATGACCTGGACGACTCAGGACCGGTGCTGACCCCAGCAGCCCGGCACCTGTGTGATGTGTGTGACATATCAGTAATCTTCTGTCAGTTGATAAAAGTTCCCCCCTTTCCTCTCCAGTGTAAATGCACTCCAAGAACGTCCCCCACATAATCTACACATGTACATATGGAATGATTCCTACTAGTCCGGGTGCCCCCTGAACTTGTACGTACTGTACGTACGTCACTACACATGTACAACGACAAATTTACTTATATGCTCACTTCTGTAAAACTTCCATGCGTATTGAGAAAATAAAACACCTGATTTTTTCCCTTATCATAAGCTCAACTTTTGGCATTGTATTAAAGTCAAGGCCTGAGAACACCTGTGATTCTGACACCTGATTATCTTCAGCCCCAGCCTTGTGTTAGGCCTGTCATTGCAAAATAAACTGCGAAACGTGGTTCAGCTCGGGTGTCGTATTTGTAGATCATTTCGACAATACGTGCGACCACTTTTTTTTCTTGGAAAACCGTTTGACTTGACGAGGTTGACCTTTTCTTTCTTCTTCTCCCTGTTATGTAACGATATGGAACGTTCGAGCTAGGATTTTGCAACGCATCGCGTGCATCAGCAGCAGGCCCACATAGGCCTCCGATTGCGTCTGCGCACTTGATTGAAAATGCTGCAATTCCAGTCACATTTGTGTAACTTTTGCGGTTGAGCTGCATTCGGGATGGAGCCACAGTACCAATTAGGCCCTGGTCATTAGTCAGGGCCTACTGACAAATGTGGACGAGACAGACGGACGGACAGACAGACAGACAAACACGGGCTGGCAGTGTGTGACGGGTGGACGGGCCTTAAGGACCTTAACCCTGCCAGTGCCAGGGAGCAGGAGACACAAGTGAGGAGCTCGATGGGCCTGACCCAGGCAGGCCTCGGCGTCCAGGCCTGCCCAGCATCTCGACGGAGCCGCTGATGCTCAGTGTCAGCGTCGAGCACACCATAGGTGACGGCTTTGCCCCGGACAAGGTCTGCCTGGTGGCATCCCAATGGTTTGGCAATGGCAGCGGGTCCAGACTGCACCGCATAGGCAGTGATGCATGTATAATGCGATTTTTATGGCGTAGCCATTAGAAATTCGGATTTCCTGCCAAGACCGGTCTCTGCCCAATTTTGTGTTAGCTGTCAAATAAAAAAAAAGATTACACAAAATGGAATAGCAAAGAGCAGAAAAGGACACAAAAAACAGTGAAGATGCCAAGGGCATCCAGCACATTTTCAAAATGAAGGTGACGATCTGGCTCCATTGATCGTTATGGTCACGTTGATGTTACGTGACTCTCCGGTGGTGCCTTCATTCGAGCTGTCAGTTCACTGGGTTGACCGCAGCAGTCACCTCCTCGGCGTGGATGAACTGCGTCACCAAGA
>JAAUXU010028052.1_pt1 | contig 45108 bp, 51 predicted proteins | sample 7278151 | NCBI WGS metagenome assembly JAAUXU01 (sample SAMN14350113, study PRJNA611818) | marine sediment metagenome | isolation source: surface marine sediment (1.8m) | place: French Polynesia: Moorea | collected 2018-08
CTTTAAGGCATTCCTGTGCAAAATTTCACGTTCCTATGTGCAGTATTAAAGAAGTTATGGCCGTTTTTCTGTACCTCTGAGTTCGCGACAATTTAAAGTAGACACGCTGTATATAATTGTATATTTCAGTATGTTATAGAACTTTTTAAATATTAGTGCAAATTAAAGATGGACCCCCAGAACTTCTTGATTTTAAAAATGAGTGCACTTTTGCGTAATAAACATATCTGTGCAGCGGACAGGGAAGGCTGTTAGTACCGCACCCTTTAAAAAATGAGAATTTGTACACATACACACCCTATGCTCATGTCTGACCATAGATGTCACACCAAATGTACTGTATTGGCCTGGAAACTCTTGACTTGACTAACTCTGGAGTCTCAAAGTTATGATTGCTACTTGCCACCGACTAAACAATATTCTAACTTCGTGGTTTGACCGCAGTGTCCATTCTTTGTAAGGCTCGAAAAAAGGAAAGTTCATAGGTTGCGAACACTTGCTTATTTTGACTTGCTTCAAGGACATTGGGAATATGATGCGTCATGGACCTGACATCAAATGCAGCAACAGCTTCGTTGTATGTCATTCATGAGTAAACTAGTGCTTAGGCCCAAGTAGCTGAGGTTGGGAAAAGGGGGCTACAAGTCTTCGTACAGCATTTCGAGGTGCATAGGACACAGCTTCTTAGAACAAAGAAAATTGGTCCTGCCTCTTGCATGCGTGACAGTTTCCTACTTCTTTCTCAACATTCCTACTTCTTTCTCAACATATACAAGGGGACTTGTAACGTTACTTTTCAGAAAACGTTATGCAGTGACTCTGCCCAAAGTCGTTGGAGCAAATGCTGGGAATCTTCAAAGTTCACTTTTTCTTCGAGCCATACGAAGACTTTTGACCCCAACTATGCTCATCAACATTGGTCACTCACAGTCTGGTTGACTGGGGCGGATGTTGAATTGTCAGTGATGCGCTTACCTCTCAAATGGATGTTCCCGCCTGAAAAGTTGGAAGTGCTCCTGATCTGGCAGCTGGAGTCCAGGTTTGTAGAAGATGGCAATAGCCGAACACAGGAAGAGGCTGCCCAAGCCTAACAACCAGATCCACCGTGGTGTGAGGATGATGTGAGGTAGGGATCTTTCAAAGAATCCCCTGCTCACACTGGCGGCCCGACTCCGGATTCTGCACAAGGCGCGCCCGGGTCCACAGGCGTCGAGATCTTCTGCGGCCACGTCGTCGATGGCGTCGGGCGAGGCCTCGCTCAAGTAACTCTGCCTGAGGCAGCAGCAGCAAGAGGCGCGGCAGAATCGCTGGTAGAAGACCAGTCCGGCTGGGACCCAGGTGAGCATCAGGAACAGGTTGCACAATATTGACAATCCGGCGAAGATGCTAGGGAAGAGGGCGTCCATGAGCACAGGCGACAGTAAGAGGTTGTGAGTGTACAACGTACCTGAAGCACTTAATGGCGGTGACAGCTGAGATGCCCGAGGCGAAGAAGGCTATGGCAGTGGTGACGGAGGTGACGACGATGGAGACAGCACAGTGTTTAAGCGTGGACGAAAGACGGACCTCCACCTGGCCGTCGGGGCTCAGGTTGGGGTCGAGCTTCTGCAGGTTCCAGAATCGCACCAGAATGAAAGTGTCATCGGCTCCAACGCCTGAGATTGAGACAACCGATATGTGAAGTTTGAATTTTATTTCAGTTTTGTTTCTTTGCAACTCACCAACTGCGATGACCGTGGCCAAGATGTTCATGAACGGGAAGAACTTGATTCTAAGAACGCAAGCATAAAAAAAGTAAGCGAGACCAAGGGCGAATACGATGGCGAGGACGGTGACTAAAGTGAGGAAGAAGGACTGCGTGTACGCCAACACAGACAGCAAGATGAGCAAGCCGCCTAAGCCGAGCCAGGAGGCGTCAGACAACAGGTACTGGTCAAAGAGGGTGTCCTTCAAGCCTGTGAGGATAAATTAGTGCGCGTGTAAGTGTTTTATCCTAACCCCGTCAATCACTTCCCCCTCCTTACCCAAGTCCATGGCAACAACCCTCGTCCTACCGTCCGTGATGTCTTGGCCAGAGACGGACTCGTAGAACTTCATGGTGGCCGAGCTGCGCGCGATGGGCAAGAAGGACACTGCGTGGCTGAGTCGGCGAGAGGAGGATGGAATCTAGTAGAAGAGGAAACAACGAATATCAGTGCAAATCTTCGTCGATTGCGAGCGTACTTGAGAGCGTTGAAACGTTGCCATATGTGAACGTCAGGCATGTACGAAACAAGCTCACATTTGTCACCGGGAAGCTCTGTATGGGTGCGGATGCGTGCGGTTGCACACCATATTATGCTTGTACGTACCGAGTTCTCCTACAGAAAGTTTCTCAATGCCGACACAAGTAAGACTGCTGTTTTCTCCCATAGCTGCGTGCGTCACACACACACACCCACACACGCGTGTGAATAAGTATCTATGTGCGTACATGAAGTGTAGAGCATTGGACGTATGGGGTGTGTCAGAATTAGCCGTCACATTACTTCATTCCTGTTTAATGGAAAGAAACATCAAAGTGAGCACAGGGTGCATCACAATTGGTATAACTCAGCATGCCTGACGTCAGTCCTTAAGGAAAGAAATATCAGGGACTTTGTGATTTGAGCATGAACTGTGATATCTGAGAGTCCGGCCAACAAGTCTTTTGCATATCGATGTTCTTCCGCATTTTACCCCTGGAGCTTTTGCCGGGAGCACCAGACACTCAATGGTGTCTCAGTCCCTGTTGCCGCTGTTGCTGTCCTCCAAAAGCTCATCACACTTGTCGTCATCCGCATTCATCAGGCTTCAGTCAACATTGTACATAGAGCTCGTCAAAATCCCCGATGAGGATACTCATTTATCACCCACCTTTCATGTGACTGACACCAGTTCTGACGCACCCTGCACAAACGTTGCCAGGCTGCCTACTACGTACGTACGTACTTACATGTGTACTCTGGTCTGTACATACGTTGGGAGTCAGCTGAAACATTTCTAATGCATGGGAAAGATCCAAAGAGCTTCTTTGCCAAAGGAAAGAAAAATGTCTCGTCAAATAAAAAGAAAAACGGATTTATTTCGCTTGGGTAACCCTGACTCAAAATTCTGGGTCTTGTCCCTCCCCCCTCAAAAAATCCTCAAGCAATAGAGACAGTGAAACTAAAAGCAAACGTGGATAGCGGAAGGGGGCGAAGGCTGCACCCGCTATGTTGATTTTGCGAATGCACGTTGCAATATGCACATTGTACCTGGTTGGATAGAGGAACAGCGCTGTTTGGAGTCATCAAACATCAATCGTGAGCAAAGGGAAAGGCGAGTGCGTGCGTGAGGCAAACTTACCCCCTTGGCCATGAACTTGTCGTCGGCGAGGAAGTGCAGGATGGTGTAGACCGCGTTGTAGCGGGTGCACTGGGGCGGGACCTGCGAGCAGGGATTGCCCGGGCTGAATCGGCAGTCCGGGTACAGCTCGCCGCGGCGGTACCACTGGGCGCAGTGGGTCACCAACCGGCGGGCCTCGGTCACGTCGTCGTTCTGCATGGTGGAGAGAAAAACAAGAACACATTGTGATTTATGTCAGTTACATCTCGCTTCCTCTGCCAGCATTTTGTGGCAAAACAAATGCGGTCAAAGCCTCCTATGGGAAATGGAAGGAGGAGGGTGAGGCAAATACATTTTTTCTCGATCGCCTCCACCACCAGCGACTCTGCTGTCATAACTTTTCGCTCGCTTCTGCCCACAATTCTGGCGGACAAGTGGAAGGAGCTCGGGCCGAAACCAAAACTTGGTGTTGCTGCCCAAAGAAGTCTCGTTCCTCCCTCGTTCCTCCCTCCCCTTGACAAACGGGTGCCCATTTTTGGCAGTGGGAGGAATTTGCGCTTTTTGCGCCCGCTTCGCTCGCCTGTTTGTACCAGTACATACGCACAAACATCAAGGCCTTTTCTCTGACTGCTGTTGCACCATCAACTCTTGCGCACGCAGCCTCTTTAGTCAGATCCCATTAGGACGCTTTCTTCTCAGGCCCACCAAGTTTAGCTCTCCATCATCTTGCTAACAATTTTTCCCTTTTAGGAATTGGCCTCCTTTCTTTCTTCGTCTTTCATGCGCACAGAACATGGAGAAAGCAGGAGTGAAGAACCTCAATGCCAAGGAGAACAGTGCAGAGATGAAGAGAACGTCAGACACTTGGACGACCAAGATGTCGCACGCAAGTGCTGAGAAGCAGCAGCTGCTTGTACACGTTGTTCCACCACTGGTTACCCAAAGCTGGAATGTATTTTTTTCTCTCTTGACCTTCTTCCCAGAGGGAGAAACTTTCTTTTTTGTATCTTTCTCAAGATTGCACATCTGTGCAAAAAAGTAGCATTAGACATGACCTTTTTCTCTCACTCTTCCGGATGGGTCCAACCAACAGATTCCTATGCTGAAAATTAAGAATCTGTCAGGCCCGTCATGTTCAGGCTCGACCCAGATGAGGCAGCCCACAGCAGGGCCCAGGAAGGCAGAGCTGTGCACTGTGCTCCAGAGCTCCACTCTGAGTCAACCTTTGTCAACGCCAGTGAGGAATTCTTTCCCGGCACGCTCAAGAAGTCCTCCTTCTCCTGACAGCGGCTTCGCCAATCATGGACTACGATCTTGGACCACGCCTACGACTGGCCAACTAAAGGCATGGTCCTGAGGAGAGACAGATGAGTCTGTCTTAATAAAGGTGTTTACACCGTTGCAAAGCTCAGCAGTTTCACTCATTCACGTCATTTTCGGCAGAACTGCACGATGGCTACGTCGTGCTGTTGCTCTTAGTCTCGGCATGACAAAAATGTAACTTTCTTAACATTGCAGCTACGCAGACCCTTTTAACGCTGTTGCAAAACTTGAGGCTTCCGTAGTTAAAGCTGCTGACTCCACTTTTAGGCGAAATAGCGCATTTACAGGCAAACAGAAAATGACGTCTGGGTGCTCCACATAAGCGAAAACGGTTTAATGAAAGCCCACAAATTCAGCGTTCGCAGAAGCCAGGAATGACCGGGTTGACCAAGCTTCGCAGGAGCTGAAGCTTGTCCAACAAAGTCAACCGCTCAGAGGTGGCTGTTTGGAAAGCCTCCTTCCTCGTCTTGAGGACGTTCTGGCACTGCTTTGGCACAGATCGGTCAAAGTGAGATTCCTCCAATGCGAGAATGGCCACTCCTACTGCTGCCACTCACGCTCAAACGTCAACATGAGGAGGGGGGGAGGGTCTTGCCAGAGTCCCAGAATGCGTCCTTACTCTCTTGCCTTGCCGAGCTGAGGCTTGCAAAGGTCTTGGGTGCACTTCCACGCTCACATTTTGACTCACACTGTACACGTCATTGTACGTACTGACGAGACCAGCCCCACAGCAACATTATGCCAGCTCCATGTGAGCTACATAATACATTATTTTTTGCTCCCCCCCCAACTTCTGTGTCAGCTCGACCGTCCAAAGGTGATATCCTTAAGGTCATTTGTTGTGCAACTGAAGGAAGGGAGCGTCCAAATGCAATTTCTTGTCGGGGAAGCTTTCACTCAAAATGCTGTTGGTTGGTGAAAAAACAAAAAAAATGGTCTAACTGCTTTTCATTAGGAACATCTGTTCTACGGAGGTTTTTTTGAAAAAAAAATTAGAGCAATCACTTGTGCATCATTAGCCGGACTAATGCTCCTCCCGACCGTGTGGGGCGGTTCTAGGTGGGTTCTTTTGTCTCACATTGGTCTCTTATCTCTGGACCAAGGTCAGCACTGGCTGCACCGGGTGACGAGGTCATCGACCCCGAGACCCCGTGGTTCAGCGTCTCTTGTGAAATCGCGACATGTGACACCATTCACAAAAGACACTCGACCGCTTGAAAGCGGATTAGTTAGAAAACGCACTTTTAAATGGCGTCTAACCGTGCATTTCTGCACGCGGAGGCAAAATCTTCTTGAAGAAAGTCAACTTGCTTTTATGCTCTTAAGCATAAGTTTTTAGTTAAGTGAGATCTTTGAAAAGAAGAAGAATTTTCATTTGATGGCTCAGACACTCGAGCGATACTGAACGTTCGAGAAAATCGTGGAAAAATCTCCCATCGCGGAGAATTGAGCACCGTACGAAGATAGCGATAGTTTTGAAAAGATTGGGCCTCACTGAACTTAAAAAAGTAGTGTCTCAACTGCTGAATGTCGTGTAATGGACTTGTGATAATTGATATATATATATATATATATATATTGGTACAAAGACATCTTTGAGTGCAGTCACTCAACCCATCAAATGATTCGTGCTGATTTGCACATAGCATGAACAAAGTGCAGCTCATCTTGCGCACCCGCTGCTTCATAAGCGAGTCCCACTGTGTCCAACCTTCGTCCGGGTGCGACGCACCCCGACTTCGCGCCATCTGCGAGCCAGTTTCCCCCTTGTGCGCCACATTGAGTGCCAAAGACCGTTCAATCACTCATGAGCATCAGAGCTTTTGACTGCACTGACCTATGAAACTGGTTGGCATCTCTATGGAAAGCTTAGACTCTGCTCAAAAAGCGAATTTTCATGGACTTTCGCTCTGGGATCGTCCGTCTTCTACCTACGCGATTGAGAACTCAACACAGACACTTCCCAATCTCGCGCGCACCAATCTTGTGCACAAGAATCTTTCATCCGGCTAAAAAATACGGTAACATTCTGGAAGATTCTGTTTCACTGAAGAGACATTTACTAGTACTGCGCGAAAACTGTGGTCTAGCGAACGGTGTTGTGAAATGTGATCTGCTACATACGTCAGCAGGGATTAGTTCTTCGCTTATCCGCTTATCTATTTATTAAGACAAGGTGTGTTAATTTGCTTTATTCTTCCGTCCTGGTGACCGGTCAGAAAGACTCAAAATATTGCAAAGTTTAAAGCGCTACACTTGTTGTTGAGACGGATGGAAAGTGACTTCACCTGTGTCTATGCATATCTAGGCCGCACGTGTTCATTGTATACAACAGGGTACATTTTTCAGTGAACAGAGAAACTGTTCAAGTTGGTGCATTTACCTCAAAGATTTGTTTTGGGTGCTTCTGCGCCAACTAACTTTGGGAAATACAGTGCACTCCGCGTTCAGTCATCACTTCCGCACCATTTATATCCGACTATTCATGTCACCAAAATGTCTACTTGAAACGTTGAAACCCTAACTAAGCCCCGAACTTCCTGTCTTTTGAGGCGCCAGCTGTTGAACAACAACTCACAATGACAACCTTTCCTGTAGTTGAGCAAAGAATTAGGGCCCAAAGCCTCATCCTGATTCCTCCACAGTTAAACTTTTGTTTGTGTTCTTCGCTAAGCTCGTTCATGCACCAGTGCCTCTGGTAAATCAAATTGATGGCGATGACTGAAATATTATGATTTTGCCTAAAAAAAAACCCGACAAGTGTCTGAGTATTGATTACGAGAACCTATCAGGTTTCTGCTGAAGCGGTAAAGGCATGCCTGCAATCGTTGTCCGCCGTACAGCAGACATTGAGTCAGACATTTATGGCTCGACCAGAGTACACAATGTCTGTTCTTTATAATTACAGTCAATGTAGATGATCACATGGTGCCATAAAGAGAAAGCAACCTGAACATTGCAGTATGAGTGCAAGGTCATTTAAGTGGCAACTTTTTTACTTCAAAGCTGAACATTGTGCAGCATATGAGGAGTCTACGGCAGAGGGGAGCAACCGACCTCGAATGGAGGTCGGACCACGCTAAAAACACTCTCCGGCCCCTCCCGCACCCCCCTGTCCAAGTCCACAGCGCGCCGCAGATGCTTACCAGTGACAAAGAATTCGGCCTATTTTCTTTCGTTATAAATAAATAAAAACAAAAATAGTCTCCGTCGACGGCAATACTACCCTAATACCGAGTACTGCTCTAAGATCGAGTAGCAGCAAAATCTTATATCGAACAGCTATTTTTGTTCTAAGCATTCTTAACTCGAGAATAGACGATTGCGCTATTGCCGGCAAACCGCCATTTAAACGCGCATCCCGCGTGCAGATGCAATAAGTTCAGCCTTACCGTCAGCCCGAAGCACGACGTCTTGTTGAAGAGCAGCGCAATGTACCCACCCAAGTTCCACCCGGGGCAGCAGTGCGATGGACCCTTGGTCTCGCACAGGTCCTTGAACTGGGGCGCCGATCGAAAGTGCGTTGACTCAACCGTGCACATGGACAAGATCGAGGAGTGCGTGAAGAGGTCGCCAGAAGGTCTAGAAGTAACAATAAGAGCAACAAATTCAAAATAGCTCAGTGTTAGGTTCGTCTGCAAAACGTTGTTTGGCCGAGTAATGAACGGGGTGGGTGGTGTTTTTTTTGGGGGGGGGGGGGGAGGAGGGATATTTATGAGGCATCAAAAATGACTCTTTACCGGATCAAAATGATCATCTAGGGGATCAAAATAAGTGAATTGCCCATAAAATGGATGGTTATAATTCTCTCATAATAGGTGCAATGAGGCTCTTTATGCCACCTCTAATAGCCAAGAGGAAGGGGCTCAGATTTGACCAAACCAAACAGATCCAGACCGAAAAGTCTTACTGCGTCTTCAACGACAAAATCAAATGAGTAATCAAGTGCTTTGTTGCACAGTAGATGTGCAACAATGGGAGCACTGAGACCATAGGGTGCGCGGCTGCTTATGATACCCGTTAAGGCGTTCCAGAAATATATGAGCCACATTTTTTCGGCGCACCCGGTAGGAATTCCCCGCTTAACGGTCGCAGTGAGTTCCGGGAATAGTGTTATTTTTTTCTTTGAAAGTTCGTTAAGTGAGACGCGAGGGAACAACCACATCCTGACATGACCGAGGGAGAAAATGTAGCTCAAAATGAGACTGAACGCGCACACGCACTGTACTAAGCATATTGTATTTGTTGAGGAAATCGGCCAGACCAGGAAATATCAGACACATATTTTGGCCAGTTTGTTCAGCTATGAAGATTTATGGACAAACTTTGGACCCGACGGTAACGGAAGTGAAAAATTCTGTTTCGGTAGCCAAAAATTGTGATTGTCATGTCACTCTAGAAAAGAGAAAGTATCAAAAAGAGCTCGTTCGCTCGCTTAAAATTCGTTTACCGAGCGCTCACTGAACGAGAAATGTCTGTCTATTGACGGGCTACATTTTTCCCCCTTTTGCTCCCCCCGTCACAGCCATTTGTCGGAAAGAGAGGATTAAGAATGGGTTTTCTGCCCATTGTCTGGCTTGAGACAATTGCTTCACCCAAGCATACGGCCACGACTCGCGCGTTCAACTTGTGGAGCGCGGACCCCGGAAATGTGGTTAGGGCATCAGGGCCCTACCCCCCTCGTGCCCTTTCGCGCCCTCCCCTTTGCTCATAAATGTTGAGAGACATAAGCAAAAAGATGTTGAATAGCATGTGGAATAACCCTTATTAGGAACCATAATAGCGCTTGAGCTGTACAGAAAGAAGCAATTTATTCTCCACTTCCATTCTTATTCTAGGACCTTTGGTTTTAGGTCATTGTGCCTTGGACCAATATTACGTTACCAATGTCGCGGGTTGGCCTAATACCATTCTTTGTTTATCGACACGAATCCATTAGCAGATGATTGGAGGTTCATCTTACAGAGTGACACAGCGGGGAGGGAGGAAATTGTGGAGCCGTAAAAGTTTTACAACTTTGTACGATAAAGCAGAAAATCTTAAAAGCTTCTGAAAGTGAGAAGCGCTCTGAGCTAATATTATTTATGATCTTCTGGGCCGACTTTGCAGTATGACCTTAATCATCAGTCCTTCGCAATGGTCTACGGTACTGAAGTACCACGCTGGGGATGTCATAGCAAATAGCATCTTGGATCAGGTCGAGTCTGCAAGCTTCGAGCGCTTCTTAGGTCAACTTGCCTCCCCAGGAATGGAGCAACCCTTACCTCTGAGGCCCTGGCCACAGGTGCGTAATTATAATTAGGGATGATAATCTCGGACCAGGGTCAATTCTGGACCCCCAGGACTGATTCGTATGAATTTCTTGGCGTCTGCAGTCAGGTTGGATTGGATAAAGCATTGACTAAGGTTGGGTCGGGTGGAGCCCTCAGGGCGGTGTGAAACCAATGAAACAAAGTGTTCCCATAAAGTTGCGGACTGACCGCGGTCTCCGGGTCAAGACGAACGCCAGATGAGCTTTTGGGTAACAGGGGTGCCATCGATATTCCGGCCTTAACCTTGGAAATTATTCAGCTTTTCAAGACAACATTTGTGTCAAGTCCAACACCAGCGTGCAAGTCTGGCGTTCATGAGCCTGCTGGGATCATGCCACGCACCCCTCGGTTCGGACAGACCCGGGCCCCAGTAATGCATGCCTGGCTGACACATCGCTTGGCACTCTCTAAACGGTGCGTTACAAGCCCATTTCTTTCTCCCCTCTCCTGAACCCCCTTCTTCCTGAGTGCTGGAGAGATGACCACATCACTTGTTAACGACGTGCACTTGACGGAAATTGCTTTTCCTTGCTAAAAACGCAATTGGGGAGACGTGGACGAACATCAGGCCTCCTGAGTGTGTTCAGGAGGCAAAGGAGGCATCTGCGTCTTTGGACGGTTCTGGCAGAAAAGTGCAAATTTGCCGGAGATGCCGGCAACATTGAGCAAAAGGCTCTGCAGGACGCGATTACTCGGCTTCACATGCGGTCAGGGGGGAGAGATGAAAGTTATGCGTGTTGTTTCATCCTTGCCAACGCTAAATGGCCCACACATTGTTGTTCATTTGCTGCCTCATTGTTTTTGGCTCAGCAGAGAATAAAAACAGGGGAAAGTCCTCCCCAGACCTCAGCTGTACAAGGTGCCCCAGTGGACTTCGAAGAGGTCGGAGCGTTAAGAAGAGCTCCAGAAAGTCCCCTTAGTGGACCTGCCAAAGCTGGACATGTTAGAGACAGCTCTTTCAAGCCCTCTCGCACACCATCTCGGTCAAAGATGAGCCCAGCTGCGCACGCATGTACGACCTTGGCAGTCCTAATGACGACGAACACCACTTGGTCGACTCCTTTGATGCTGTTGGCGAAGACTCTATCTTTGTTGACCTACTTGGTCTTTTAATGCGGATTCGATCAATTTGTGTCAGGCAAGAAAGAAAACCTTTCCAACTGCGCCCAAGGATGCAGCAACAACGAGGCGCAACTTTTTTTCCTACGATCATGACTTTCTTCTTCATACTGTTGTCCAACTCCTCGGATCCAGGCGTGCCCGTAGCTCGTATGTACCTGTAACGCCGTCAATACGGACGCACCCCCTACCGTGCGGACCAAAAGAAACAGCCCTTAGGAGTGGACGGTGCGAGGGCGTTCGTCCTTTTCCTTGACTCACACTGTACGGACGAAGGCGCGCGTAGCGCAACGTCAAACCAAATGTGTTACAACAGTGAATCACTCCGACTATAAAATGCGTCCGCGCAGACGAGGACCTCAGGCAGTCTCCCCTCCGGAGCCAAGATGAGCGACGCGGACGAGGGCGACGCGGTCATACCCTCGGGGCGCGGGGTCTCCGACCTCTGGACCAACGTTAATCATGTGGCCATCGTCGTCTCAGACATAGGGAAGAGCCTCGCCTTCTACGCCGACGTGATCGGCATGAAGCAGGTCCTCAGGCCGGACTTCGACCGGTAGGTTGCGGTCACGAAATTGTACGTCCTGCAATATCTGCCCCAGCACTTCTTTTTTGTATTTTCTTAACTGCAGAATCATTGAAGACCTACACTGGGTTGTGACCAGGAAAGAGCGAATTTTTTTATGAATATCTAAAGAATACCTAGGAAGCTCCGCATCACGTCGAATTTCTCCAGTCACATAAATTGGAAGCTTAATATGCAAAAACACCAGTGCGAAGAAAAAGTGTGTGCTAAAATTTAAAAACCATCGCTATTTTGCGGTAATTTCACGTAGCTGTTGTACTTAGGAAAGCAGAACGAGTTTTGCCTTGGAAAAAGCTAATAACAGTGTGACGATATGGAGTCATTTGACTCCTTTCACAGCGCAATCAGCAAGTTTCTTTTAAGGAGGCCGAAGACCCACATTACCCATTCATTGGTTTACGTAAAATCGCTCCTAGCAACGAAATTCAGTACAGTGGATTCTCGATCTAACGACCCGGTTCATCATCCTAAAAATCGCTGAACTGAGAGTATCGTTAAATGGAGATCAGTGTTGAAGAAACGAAACTCGAGATGACATCGTTAAATCGAGAATCATCGTCCATTAGGAGATCGTTAAATCGAGAACAGACTGTACAGCCGATGTTGGCTGCAGTCATTGTTAAGGTCATAGTCATAGTCTGTCCATGGTCATCAAAATTTCTGCACCCCGACGCGATTGAGCGACTGGACTAAAGATTGATCTCTTATGATAATGACCGACAAAGTCCCTTTTTCCCCCTCCGGTTGTCGTCACATGCCTATTATAGGAATCACTTTGACTTTTCTCCTGGCGACGCTGGTGAATCCGTGAGTCAATCAGGCCAGTTTTTCTACTCGCTGGGAGCAGAAAAACGAAGATTGCGAGCGACCGCAATTATGCCTAAGGCCCCAACTCATTTGCTTCAACCTCATGGCTGAAATTGCCCGGGAAACGCGGGTCGCGGTAAAGACGGAGAAACCCGGTTCGCTTTTTGGTCGGTCTTATTGCAGTTCTCTATTCAATTCTTGCCATTTCTGCCATCTTCACTTGTACACTTGACCTAAACTTTCTTCCCAACTCTTCTAATAAGTAAGGTTCATTCCTTTCTTTCCAGTCATGGCGCTTGGCTGACATTCGGTAACGTCGATCTTCATCTGATCAAAGGCCGCCCAGCCGTTCACTCGGACGACGACCTCATCGTCTCGCACATCGCCATCACGGTCTCCGACATGGCTGGACTGAGAAGGAGGTACGTCGATTCTGTAGAGTTCATCAGTATGTACGTATGTCCGTTGTCTCAACTGAGGCCCCGTGTCATTGAACAGACTGGAGGACTTCGGCGTCGCCTCGAGGAAGAATGTGTCGGTGCCCAACCCAGCGACCAAATCGTCCGTGGACCAGGTACGTGCGCATTTCGCCCACCTGCGCGCACAAGGTGGAGTGGACTGAGGAGATCCACGACGTCGGTTCTCCTCGGGCCACCCTGTCTGTACGCGCAGGCGCAGTGCTCGACCTCAGTCGTTCAGTCACTCCAGTGTTCATGCAGGCGTTCGTGCGAGATCCCGACGGCTACTACATCGAGTTCTGCAACTGCGACACCCTCGAGAAGTACTTGCACGACTTGGCTGAGTCGAGGGCCCAGGAAGAATGGAACATAATCAAGACTCATTCACTGCTGCGCGCCGGGAAGATGCTGAAGCAGAGGGCCCACGACTCCAAGAATATCGTACAGCAGAGGACGATGCGAAAGGACATCAAGGACGAGGACAGCGACAACGTAGGTCACAAAAAACGGGACGTCCAATCAAACCCTTCCCCCTCCTCCCTCGGGTCCATCACGAGTGACAACTTTAGGCTACGAACAAAAAAAGACTTGCCAAGCTCACTCTGTATTGGAATGCCAACCCCCCCACCCCCATCATACTACACAGAGCGAGCGCTTTTGGGTCTCTCTGTCAGTGATCTCTGCCCATTTCTGTCTTTCCTTCATCTTCCCCACTCTGACCTACGTAACCGTGTCAAAAAGAGAAAGCAGAGGGGAAGAAGAGGAGCTGGCAAGGAAGCTGTTGCTTTGGCAGATGCCACAGGTTTCTCCTCCAAAATGTGTGTTAGACGCATATGTTAGGCTAGGTTGAACATTGGGAGTCCCCGTCCAAGAGTTGTTGCCTCATGTCTGTTGGGGACTTCGTGGTCAATTGGAAGTGGAAAGAATGAGTTTCAGCTGTGGCCAACGAATTTCAGAACATAATAACACCAGTCATCAAGCAGGTTGTAAAAATAAGAGCTGATGCTTTTTGACGATCGGTGACATAGCAGGTGTTGCCTTGTAGCCAAATGAAAACAACCCTTATTTTTCCGTCTCACTTAAAATTTTATTGTGGTGACTGCAAGTTATAGATAAAAAAATGACACCTGCTTTTTGCAGTCCTTTTATCACAGCTGTGTTCACGTTATGCTCTAGCCTCATGTTAAAACCTTTTGGACATAAGTAAACAAACCCTGGGTGCATCCTCTTCAATTCGATTTTTTGGACCTGGCCTTATATATATTTATTATTTCACGCTGGATTCATTGGAAAATGATATTTGGGCGGCCCGGATTCTTGACGTTTGACCAAAATATTAAGCTCGTACTAAGAACATTTTGTTCTTAAGAGTCCTTTTCCAAGGGCACTTTTAACTCAAAGTTTTACAACATACTGTACGTGTAGAGCACACTTCTTTTTTTCAGCCATATAACTTTTGACTGGGTTAAGCTACAGAAGTGGTTGACCTCTCTGTGGAAAGTTAAAATCTCCTTTTAAATTGAACTCATATGCACATACGGACTACTCATGTTTCGTAATACAGTCAAGAAGTTAGCTCTGCCCCAGAAGTTAACCTTGCTTCTTTCAGTCAAAATTGCCCATAGTACACGGCTCTTAATTTTTTTATTAAATTTTTGACGCCCATTTGCCCACATGTAGCAGCAAAAGGTAAACTTTCCAAACACCCTAATATATAATGTATGCACTTGTGCCTGCACGTCAGTATGAAGATGAGTTTTAGCCGTCGCCAGCCTGTGCAGCATGCACTGATTGATGTCTTTGTCGATTCACTGTGTCACAGAACTCGGACGATTCTTGTCACGCTCCTGACTCGCCCGAGATTGACGTGGACAAGGAGAAGTTGGCTAACTTAGTGAAGCGCCGGCGCATCTACGGAGACATCGCTCAGAGTGCAGAGTCGGAGGACGAGTTGGAGAAGCTGCTGAAGAAGTACAATAACAAGGTACGTTCTTACAGCACGGGGGACGAGTTGGCCTTCATCTGTCGCCTAAAGCATGACCTGAAATGTCATCCGACTAACACATTTGTGACCTACAAAGAAGTCACATCGCCTCAGCATTGCACACTGGGCGGCTAAGAAGCTGTGGCCTACATTCTCACTTGACAATGCTGACGAACCGTCGACATTCACCCGCGTACCCACCGCAACCTGGAGGAGGTGAAGTCCTCCGTGGCGATGGTGCTGGAGGCAACGGTTGTACGGGATCCCCCTCAGCGAGCATTTCAACGAATCTGCTTCTACGCACAACATTTGGTCAATTGAAGATCATTCTTGGCCACCCTGTACATTCGTTTTTTTCCTTTTTGTTTGCTCCATCGTTAACCTTGTCTCTAGTAGTCATACCGGAGAATTGCTTTAAATGAGAATATCTTACATGTCTTTTCTTTCCTTCATTTCCTTCTTTCAGGTCCCAAAAGTGATCCTGCACCTTGAAGAGCGCGTCCGCCGTTTAGGTCTGCAAACTTACATCCCGCCGGCATTCTATGATAGGGACGGAAAGTTCTATCAGCCACCGAGTTTCCAGATGAGGATCGGCAGCGGCGAAGGCAGCGCCAGCCCCACCGGCCACAGCCCCACCAGCACCGAGCAGCCGCGCTGAACTGACAAGACCATGTTTATATTATTTAAGTATGATGCATGCATCTTTTCCGTGTAATAGTCTTTGTACCGTTATGTAAACTAATCTGTCCTTTCTGGGGGAATTCTTCACTTGCACTTAAAAGACTCCAATATGATATTGTGTTTTCTGCGGGATTTATGAGACAAGAGCGATGCGAGCACAAAAAATAGAGCTTAAGGATAAAAATTTCTCAAACTTTTTCCTACGTGTCATTCTGGTAATTTTTCTTCCAACAAGTAGAAAGTCGAGGTGCGTCTTTGGGCGAGCATTTCCACAATGCTCATAATTCTTAGGGAAGGTGCGACTGCACATTTACACTTCCTGCACACGACAATAGGAGAAAAGGGGGGTCACGCTGAAGCATCATCTACCCTGTGTGGAACTTTTCGGTGTGTGAGTGTGTGTGTGTGTGTGTGTGTGTGTACTCGGTTTTTGCCCCTCCTGGTGGATAGAACACAAAGAGTAATCAGTCTTGTTATGTCCTGTACACTCGGCTATCTGTACATGCGACTACAGGGTGTCCCGAAATTTCGTTTTCATCATAGCTACCTGGACAGTGCAACGCTGGTCCTTGGCAGTCTACACATGTGCAGGAAAATGATTCTTCGTCACTTTTCACAAAGTCTTTCGTATCGCTGGAGAGCCCAAAGGTGGTCTTGTGGCCACAAGGCTGCGCTGACTTCGAGGTAAATCAAGACTCTACTGTCATGTGGTCTCAGTGTTGCAGATGGAGCTGCTACTGTCTCGATCTGGCAGTCTCCCTTTTCTAGAACCGAGCATAAAGCACGGGGGAATCTGCTCTAACTATGCCTACTCTACTAGAAGCTACTCTTTGACGGCACGAGGCCTACCAGGCCTATTGCTGGCCAAAACCAGTCAGTCTGCAAGCAGTTTTACGAGTGCTTTAAAATGCTTTTACTACAAAGAGACGTCCTCAAAGTTCTCGGACGCGATCGGAGACCAACACGATCGGGTTCGGCACCGAGGTGTGTGAGCCTTCGTTTTGAGACACGAGCACTAGAGCGCAAGTACAGTCGACATTAATCCAGTCATAGTTTGTTAGCGATGTGCTGTTTTGTTCCATTATATGACCTTTGAAAAGTCGAAATGAGAACTAGAATAATATGGATTAATTCAGTTTCACATGTCTGGTCACGTCCTTGAACCGACGCTCCAGGCTTGAGCCCAATGACACAAATTGAAGAGGGTGATCCAAAAAGAGTGAATTTTTTTTGTTCTCACCAAATTCCTCATTTTTAGGAGGAAATACAGTGCTGGCCATAATGATAGCCGCAGCAGAAAAATGGGCAGTTCTGAGTGCACTCAATATTGTGAGATGCCTCTTGCTGAGATTGTGGCACACCTCCAGTGAGTGATAATGAGCACTGAAAGTCCTAGGGTTATACTGTGTGTTGAGACTACTATGTTAAAAAAACTGATTTGGGTGACTTTTTGCCTGGCCATGAGGATAGCAGCAGCTCAAAAATTTGCCCAGAAATGGCAGAAAACAGCCACCGAGATCGAGATTGAGACCGAGACCAAGATCAAGACCGAGATTGAGAGAGCGAGAGCGAGACCAAGTTTATTTCATATTTGGTTCCACCCCCATTATTTTGTATCTCAAAAATGGCATGGTGGAAGTACCATAGCAGCCCTCTCATCATCATCTGCAGCAGTGGAAATCAGAGTAAGGGAGACAATTAAGCGTAACAGCCGTTTGCTAATCTAGGGCACACGTATCAATGCCGTGTAGAAATGAGGCCCACTAGGCATGACCAAAATAGGTGGTAGCAAGAAACATGCAAGAGGAAGAGTCCATGGCTGGGTATCAAATATTTACAGACCTTGCAGGCAAGAGAATGATATAAGAACAAACACATGTGAAGTACTGCATATAATAATAAGGCATCCTTTGTGGCTAATCACCAACGCCACCTGACACTTGTTTCCCTAGAGGCAGGCCTTTAGGAGGCAGGCCCAATAAGACAACATCATGAGATCAGGAGAGCATCAAGATCGGAAGAACTAGATCAACAGTAAGTATAGTACTAGTTATTCTCTTGTGCTTGTGTCAAGCATATGCAGCTCACATCCATCACAGCAGTGTTGGCAGTATGCTGCTTTTTGCTCTAGCACCTTCTATCAACTGCAATGGCTTAAATCAGACTGAATATTCGAAGTCAGAGATGAAGTCTGCATTTCAGTATTCCCCACGCTTTTTTCTGTTCACGGAATATATTTTTGACAATGTTGTTTATGACGTGGAAGTAAGTGCGCTTTTGGTGATGAAATTGGGACAGCTTTGAGTATGAATCTGTGAATACAGAACAGCTTGTCCGATGCTCGACTTTAATTTAAGCCGTTCCTCACTGATGTCCCTCCCCCCAATCTAGCAAAGAACTTATCGCACCCTTTTTCGCACCACCCTGTAGCAGTGCAGTGAGCCACTTCTGTCTGTCCCAACCTCCTACTGACAGTCTCGTCTCGACTAGCGCAAGACGAATTCGTACAGACATGCAAATTTATCATGTAAGTGCCGAAAACCCACTTCGCTTTCCAAAGAAACCCAGTGACATAAATCTTGTCCTCACATTGTTGTTGTTGTTGTTGTTGTCGAAAATGATTCTTGCCAGCTCTGGGACATTTTTGGGCCTGCTTTCTGAAGCGTCTCCAGAGCTCTTCTACCTGAAGTCCTCTGGAATGTTGATTGTCACATCCTCCGCAGTCGCCTTGAGCTCTTGCAGAGTCGTGTGGAACATGTGTGGCATTAAAACGTGCATGAAAACTCATGCAGCCCTGGTCGTTGTAGCAGAACTGACAGCATCAGGAAATTGCTTTTCTGGTCGAATATGATCGATGGAATTATCCTACATCTTCAGAACATGAACTTTTCACTGCTCAGCTTCTCCATCTATGTAAAACACTTGGCATATAGAAGGCATTTCCGACATTTAAAAAAATGGGGAAAAGAACTTTCTTTCTGAGGATAAATCATGTTATAATCCTGTGACAACCATGTTACGCGTGGAATAATAACAGTTCTATTTTACTTGTATCCACTTGTGATATCAGATGCCTTCTGGAAAGGCCTTTTTTCTCAATTAGTCACAAAGGTCGAGGGCCCCTCGATGACTGTGGTCCCAGGAGAGGCCGGACAGGCAGTCCTTGTGCAGGGCCTATTTCGCTATGCTCACATTGCGAAACCGAGGAGAAAGGGACGGGGGACATCACACACTTGTCCGTTCCACCAGCGTTCGGATACGAACTGCAGGTCCAGTCCAAGTGTCACTTTGAACACGAGACAGTCGTATTTCCTCCGTCTTCTGCCCTCCCCTCCCTGTTGTGTGGAGTGACAAAAAAAGTGTTTCCCATCCCAGGGACATCGGACAATTATGCACCCATGCGCGGACACACGACAGACTTCTCTGTGGCGGAGGACGCGGGCGGGAAGGTCTGACAGGTAGCAAGAGAGCTGCTTTCCACCTGACAGGTAGGAAGTGGTGTAGGTGTGGGAAGGCAGAAGTTCTTTGGCAGATGCAAACCTAATGTATAACCAGCTCAAGACGTACTCGTACTGCGGGTCGACTCAGCTACCCTGGCGATTGAGTTCGTGCAGGTTGTTAGATGGTGCAGAGCCTTCAACGTTGGAGATTAAGCAACTGCAACTCAAGTTATCTTACTTACAGGGTGACACACACGAGCGTCCGGCTTTCCAAGAGCATTTCTGCTCAAACTTCGTTATTACTGTCGTCATGTATTCGACCAAGAGAGCCCTGGATAACTTTGAATATGCTTTTCGTTTAACAGCTGATAATTTAGGTGTGCCATCAAAAGTTTGCTTCAGCTCGCTCAGTCTTTCTACAACTTGAGCAGTGACATCCGTAAGAATAATGTCGGGCGTTCTCATGTGCCACCCTGTGTTTCACACCCATTACCTGAGGTAGGGCAGAACATACTGCAGACTCAGGCAAGTTGATTAAGGCGTGGAACCTCCAGAATATGTGATAAAACACAACAGTTCAATGCCCCAGGGTCTTCACAACATGTGGAACCGTTCTCCGTTTTCGGGAAGCGTTTGGATCTTCCACCTGACAACGAGTCTTAAGACATCTGTGCTCACCCAAGTGCGAAAAAAGGGTACGACAAAGCTGATCCTGTACAGTCCAGCTTATATGAATACATATATTGCCCGGACTAGGACAGGACGCAGAGACAAGCAACTGTTTCCCCTAAGCCGCCGAGAGAGAAGTGTAACCAAGTTCCTTTATAGCCGTCGTCATCCGGGTGGATGCAGCTCGGCAGCATTTTTCTTCATGGCCAAGCAAGCATTAGCTAATGAAGCTGTTGCTGCAGAGCCCGAAATGGATACTGAGAGAAGCGGGGAGAGGAGGCACACTCAATTAAGCAAAGGGTTAAAAGAATGATTCTCTCTTTGGTATTCTCCACCTTTGCTGCTGGATAGCAAAATTATCTCCCTCCTCCTTGCTCCCAAATGCTGCGAAAGTGGTTTATGGACATGCCACTGTAAATAAGCGAGCCTCTCCAAGTGTATCCCTGTAAGCCCAATACTCACACACATGCACACAGGAGCTGCACGCCCACGTACAACCTCGCACAGACGAGCTGCGCACACATAGACGTGTAACACACGACGGACACGCATCCAGATACAGAAAGGGGGTTTCTTCTCCGGGCCCATTGTGAGAGAAATGGGGCGACGACATCGCATCTGTTTACGCGTGACTGCTTAACTTTTGGGCACCCACGTATGTTAACGCGACCCCGAGAGCCTTTAACGCTTCGGTGAATGGGTGATGCGAGCTACTCCGCCGGTGCTGATGATTAACCCGAAAGCAACTTCTCTCGGGAAGCTTCTCTGCTATACACAGGGTGTCGCGTCTTAGCTCCGTTGACGTGCAGCGCACTGGGGCGAGCCACCAGGATAAGGGAACCAAGGATCTCGTCGGTGGACCTGCAGCAGTCGAGCGTGTTAAGCACACCTTTCCAAGCCCATCTGACAGCACCTCGGGGGTCTCGATGATGGTGACCACGGGCCTGGCAGCGAAAAGTTGACCCTTCCGCTGCTGTTCACAAAGATTCCATCCACCTGCGTCTGTACGTATATCTCGCAAGGTAGGTTCTTAGACCAGTTTATGGGCCGAAAGGTGACTGGAGCTAAGTAAATCGCACCCTGCACAGTACATTAGTTACGCGCACGCCCCGCCAATCACGAATGGACGCTGCCCTGATGAAAAGCGAGCTTTCCCTTACCCCTCAGCAGCCTCGAAAACGACGTGGGCGTAGTCGCCCATGGGCTCCCCGCACATCCAGGCAATGTCTACGTGTTCCTGGCTCCGTAGGATGGCCTCGGCCTGAGGGGGCTCAACGGCGGCGTCCTCCTCGTCGTCAACAGCGTCCACACTGCGTCCTCCTCTCCTCCGGTCCTTCTGGCCTCCCTCCTGGAGGAAAAAAAAGAAGAAAAAAAGCTTGACAAAAGACTACTTGTTGTAAAGATGCTGTATTATTTCCCTCTCAGTCCTTACATCATACATAACGTGTGTTATAGACTAGCGCGTGTGACTGCGTCGAGCAAGAAGTGTGCTGGAAAGTTTTGCCAATTACCTGTTGTGCTCGTTGTTGGCTGAGTACGAAGGTAGAAGCGAAATGAAAACCTACAGGGATTGCCTAAGACAGCGCCTGATATTTTGTGTCGCAGTCCAGAGAGGACAAAAAGTGTCAGCGAGTTCGGGGTTCTTCTTGTCGAAAGCCAATAACGCGGCTGCATATCATTTTGAGAGGGGATGTCGCAGAAGAGAAGATCAAGGTAGTGCGTGCCTTTCGATCCCACTGGTGAGGTCTACTAAGGCCTTCTAAGGCCCACGACAGCACACACCTCGTAGCACACAGTGGCCAGAAGGCCAAAGGTCGGCTGGGAGTGAGGAGGGAAAATCGGCGGGTTTTTCTTCCTCCCGGATCCGGGAGGGTGCACGATGTGTGCGTCCAAGTGCGCGCGCGGGCAGTACACGGCGCGTGCGTGTCTGGCGAGTGTTTTCAGCGTAGAGTCTATTGTAGTGGGGAGTTACTGTACTACCACTTATCTTATTTCTTAGTGCTGGTGCAGTGCGCCATATTTCGTGGAAGGCAATCAGAAACTACTTCTTCAGCATAGACACGATGGTGGAGCTGAAGCTAATACATACAGCTGCTCTCCTTACGTGGTTAAGGGGCTGTTCAGCAATGCGCATTTTTTCTCTAGTGTGAGCCAGCCCTCAGCTCCCAACATGGCGCGTGTGTGAGTACCGAGATGAGCAGAGGGCCTCTTTTTTGTCATCGTGACTCCTGTCTATAAATGCGTAGTCCCCAACTTTCTTCGTCTTTCCCTACTTTCAGAAACATGCGTGCTCGCACTCAGGTGTGAGCGATGCCTGCTACAATGAGATCAGAAGAAGTGAATGTGTGGGCAGAGCAGCCATTCTTGGCAGATACTTTGTCTGTTGCACTATCAGCGTTTAGCTCGAAAAGCCCAGCTCTTATTTCATCATCCCTGCAGATTGAATCTGGCGGGGGATAAAAAATTACACATATCTACCTATACACCGACTTGGTGTAATTTATTGTACGAGCTTTATTGTCTGCCCGAAGCCATTAAGAAAGAGCTTTGTGCATTGGATGTGAGTGTGTGTGGGAAGTGAATTATCAGGAACAATTCCGGTCAACCGCAGTAGATTGGATGGGGAACGTGCACACGTGCACGCACACGCACACACACACTCGCCGGTAGGTCACACATCCCCAAAAGTCCTACGACTCAAAAGCATCTGAAATATTGCATTGATAGGAAATAGACACACTACTGCGTGTTGCTGTCCTGTCATGCCTAAGTGGCCTGTTTGAGCATGCCCATATGCCCATGGCCAAGACGGGCACGCAACATTTTGTGCTGAAGACCTTCTAAAGCAGTTTTGTCGTGCTAAAGGCTAAGCTTAGACCGTGCAAAAGAGCCTGAAAAGTGGGCCCCTTTCCCTTTTCAGATTCTACCCATTTCTCCTCCTCCCTTTGGAGCAAAAACACGAGAGAAAACGTTGGAAAGGGAGGCTCCGGGGCAAAACATACGACACACTGAAGTAGTTGAAGACGCGCGCGCACACGCACCTCCACCCACACGCTCGGCTGCAGGCTGAAGGGCTCCTCTAATCGAGCCAGTGCCAGCAGAAGCATCCGGGACGGCCTTCACATTTCAGTGATGTCGCCGTCTGTCGACAAAACTTTATTCCTTCCTGCCACATACTGAGCATCTTCTTCCAATGCACCAAAGCAGGCGGAGCCTTCATACGAGCCCAATGAGGACGCCTTTTGGGTAGGAAGGAGGTGCGAGAACACTTTTTTTCTTCCAAGGGGTAGCGACAGATTCAAAGCCGAGAAGCTGCTTTCTACTCCAATATTTGCCGCATGAGAAGCAGAAGAGGAGGGAAAACCAAGAATAAATCTCGTGTGCTCTTTCTCTCTCTTGAACAAGGCAAAGCTGTGAAGCAAAACGGGCGGTGAAGAAGCCCATAAAACTCTTCGAGCTTTAAGTAATTGCCTGGGCGTGAACAACTGTAGCAGCTGAAGAGAAAAGTGCTGGGTTGTACTGCTCGAAAAAAGGGGGAGTGGCAGTTGAGGAGGGAGGGGACGGGGAGGAGGAGGAGGAGAAGGAGGAGGAGGAGGGGTCGTTTTGCACAAAATCGTTGCTTGCTTTTCTAATTAATCTTGGCTCTCTTGACAGTCTCACACTTGCCTTCCTTTTCCTGTTCCTCTTTCGTTGCTGCTTTCTCCTTTTCTTGCCGCCCTTTGCCCGCTGCTCCTGCTCCCGCTGCTGCTGCTGCGTGGAGTACAGCGCCCTCACCTCCTCCCTGGGGTTGGCGGTCAGAGGGCCCAGGTGGCCCACGCTGTCCAGCAGGATCTTCCACGAGGTCAGGCGCGCCGAGATTTCGGTGCCTCGAGTCTCGAAGCCCTGGAAAGGGAGAATATGGCGAATAATCCAACGTCAACACACCTTGTGAACTGCGTCGTGGACGTGAGAGCCCTTGAGTAGGACATTGTCTGCGCTGTGGACCCCCTCCAGTGGATGGATGAATGGCAGGATGGACTGGAGACGGCCTCTCAGCACAAAGCACTGCGCATCTAAGTACATTCACGAGGATGCAACCATCGTTGAACGCCTTTTTTTGGCTGCAGGAAACGGTGGTTTACAAAAGAGAGGAGGGCATAGAAAGTCAATGGGTAAAAAGTTCTTTAAGAAAACCTGGAGCTGTTGCGTTCCTCCATGTCGTCATGCTTGAGAGAATTTACTCTCGGAAGAAACGTACGTGGAGCTGTCACAATGCGACGGTCGGTCCATATGTGGTCCAGCACACGCACGCACGCAAACAGGACACCAATATTGTATTCGTATGGTCAAATCTCGCATGCATGATAATGTCTGGTCAGCAGCAAGTGTATCGCATATGCCAGACGTATCACATACGCCATGGACTTGCGACCACTGTTCAGTGAGATGCAGTGACAGGACATATATTGGCCCAAAGCAAATCTTTCCTTATTTTTCAAAGAAATCTCCTGCGTTCTTTGCTCGAATATCCAGCATCCTCTAACTTCTACTCTCATTATTGACCTCTCTCAAGCTCTCACATACAGAGCAGTCAAGTCGTCTCTGTTGGGACGGGCCAAAAAGGCAGCCTCCTATGACGGAGTCATCAAAAAAGCCACATGATGGCTCGATCCTATCACATAAGCCAGACTTTTACGCAATGACAAAGTCGGTCAGCAGCTTAACCATTCCAAGTACGAGTCCTGTCATGCGTGCCAGATCCACATAAGTGAGACTTGATTGTACTTCCTTTTTTTCACCCTTTCTTTTCTCGTTCCCCCTATCACTAGTGCTACCTGTTCTACCTCTGGGTGTGTGAGCGAGCGAGCGAGCGTGAGAGTTTCGTTAATGCACATCCATTAGCGATATAATTTCAGCCAGAATGCGGAGTTCTCCTGGCACTCGGTGCACACGTAAGGACCCACTCACCGCCTGTGGGTCTGAGAAATCGGGCAGCTCGTTTGTGGTGAGGGCGACGACGATGGCGGCGATGCAGAGCGACGCCAGGCAGAGCAGAATCCATTGGGGATGGCGGGAGAGGAACCTCGAATAACTGAAAAGGATAGAAAAGATTGAGGGGAAAAGTTAAGTGGACGGCGCTACAGTACCGAACATGTATAATGTATTATGTCCGGAAAACTTTCCGTACTGAAAGTACGATCTCCATGTCCGCTTATAGACTTGTACGCCCCCATGTTGAGACTTGTGGTATGAGTGAGACGAGTCGACTTCTTCTACAACTCGAGTTTTTGATGTGTATATAAATGTTTAAAAACTTTCCGGGCCTCCTTGGAGAAGGACTCGTCCGCGATACCGGGGCTTGTCCCTGAGCCAGGCGCTGGTGTGCGCGACCCTCTCCATCATAGCCCCGGCAACGGCGTCAGTTGCAATATCTGGCCAGCTCTCATTTTCCGGCCGCGCGATTCAATTTCCCGGATGTCTTTGTATGCCGTTGACACTTCCGCCTCATCATCACGGTTGCCGGCGCGCGCGTAGGTGTCAAGAACGGCCTCCGGGCGCGCGCGTGTGTGTGAGTGAGGAACGGCCTCCAGCTGATTTCCTACACATGTCCACACTGTCATTCTCTCCACTCCCTCCCCCCCCCCCCGTCCTGCTCCTACCTTTCCCTTCAAGGCCTAGTGAGGGGGGCCTCGTGGTATGAAAAAGGCAGCAGCAAAACATGAGGCTTAGGAGGCTGTGTGGACCGTCCCATTGGGGAAATAAAGAACTTAATCGCTCTCCGGGTCTTTTCCCGAGCGACCTTTTTCCTGGGCGGAGGTTGCACACACACTAGACTCAAACGTTATGAGTTGGAAGTCATTTTTTTCCGCTGACTGAAGTCTTACCTCCAACATGGCATTGCTCTTCTTTTCTCTTTTCCCCGGCGTTACCTTCTCCTCTGATGCATTATTCACGTGGCGTGTTTATCTTAGCACCTTTTGGCACGTGATGTAGGCAAAGCACTCATATGAGGGAAGAAACTCTCTCACATTCTCGCCAAACTTTGGTGCTTTCCTCAACTTTGTTGCCCTCGACTTGTACTCTGACCCCACCACCACCACCACCCTCCCCCTCTTGAGAAAGAGGCCTTCTTCTTTTCAATCAGCGGGACCACGTTGCCGTCGTCAACTCTTTGAGGTCATCTTCTTCTTGAGGGCAGAGGTCACGTGTTCAGTCGTCACCTGGAAAGCGTCCACCTGGCATTTGTGACTCTTCTGCTCCTTCTGTCAGACTGACTGTTTTCACCAACAGCTTACTAAAAAAAAAGAAGAGCGCGCCAGCCTCAGTGTCTTCTTCCTTGTACATACACTCGCTCGATGGTTACTAGTTTGTGCACACGCACACGGAGAGAGCAAGAGAGGAGAGTTGCGCCCAAAAGAAGTTGTGCTTCCTCCGCCTCTCTCTCTACTGAGCAGGAGAGCGCATGTGTGTGAGAGAAAGATCTCAAACCCCTCGCACAAGGTATCGTCGTCATAGCCGTCTACAGCAGCAGCAACATTTGAGGGTCCTCTCTGTTCCTCTCTCTTCTCTTCCTCACTCACCCACTCCTTTGACGCTGCCCAAGCAACCACCCAAAGTTGGCCGAGGAGAAGGAATTGGGCAGAGAGCGCGGGGCTTTGGTTTTCTTGGGCGGGCGAGCGAGCCAGCGAGCGGACGAGCCAGCGAGCCAGCGAGCCAGCGAGCCAGCGAGTCAGCAAGTGAGCGACTCTCGCTTCGGTGAAGAGAATTGTCCATTCTTCAGCGCTTATTCCCCCAATGATGGCGGGGGTCGTAAAGGTGAATGGCGGAGATTTCGTCCGTCATCTCGGGAGCTCTGACGTTGTTCAACCCTGACATGCTCGCTTGGGGCGGGTCACAGACAATGTCACGTAGATGGACGAACACATCTTTGTCTCGTCCCTATCGGCGTGGGTGAGTGACCTCTTCCCCCACCCGAAAAGGTCCCCAACTTTTGGTCAGCTCGACGTCAGCTACGACGGGGTGAGGTAGAATCAGTCGAGAGGGATCAACTCACTTACAGGCTGATGTCAGCGTTGAGGAGGTCAGTGGGCAGGTCTCATTTGTTCAGGGCACAGTTCAAAGCTGACCATCAGGTTCCACACTTGTTCATGTCTCCACACCTTGAGCGATATGCCTGCCATTTACTGCTGACCCCAGCTCCAGCCTTTTGGAAACCATGGTCGGCGCACCCCAGATTCTGTCTTTTCTCAGAAAACTTCCGTAATCCTCAACCAGGCCTGTGTAGATTGCTCCAGTGATCTTGAGAAAATTGCTGCTTGTGCATCGACCCAAGAGCAAAGATCAAGGGGCCACAGCCACATTCTTTGACCGCTACTTCTCCGGCCTTTGGGTGAAGGAGACTTGCATCAGGTTGCATTTCCTGACCTGAAAGACATATTTGCCTGGTGAAGATCATATTTTGGTCAGTAAACCAAAATGCCCCGATCTGGCAACTCTCACGATATTGAGAAAACTGTACCATCTGTCCAGAATCGAAGAAAAGGGGAAATTTGCATTTTACCTACGCTAGTTTCTTTTGATCACCCTGTACGTGGGGTTGTGTTTGAAAGCTTCCAAAGTTTGTGCTGAAAGGTGGCCGGGCGTGGGGTCCACATCTGATTCACGGAACAACCAGTCACAACTTATAATATAGATCTCCGATAATTTTATTCAGAGCCGCTTCATCACTTACTCACAGTGGAAGTTATTACAAATTGTCTCAGTTGAGCCACTACGCACGCATCTCTCCGCAGACCAGACCTCAAGTGACTTCTTAAATATGCGTGTGTAACGCCAGCCACTTAACTCGGAACAAGAGGTCCCCAATGTTCATGGTAATGCATTATGTACCAAAGTAAAAAGCAGCGGTTCTAATAGAGTTGGGGTAGAGAAGAAGAAAGAAGGAAAGAAAGTTTCTTTGATTTATTTAGTACCTCTGCCCCCAAAAGTTCGTAACCCCCACAACGTCTCTTGCGGTACCCCGTTATGGGTCAATGGGGCATTCGTGACATCGCACCAGCTACGCATGCCATAAATGGGCTCGGAGTAGTCACCATAATACGCGTTGTGACACGAAAGCCTCTGTTTATTGTAGCTATTATTACCGCGAGCCGCAAATATGGGACCACATTATCTTTTTCGGACTGATTTTACTTTATTCGAGCATTTAAAAGACGTGTCAGCCATTGCAGTGAAGCAAGCACTGACACGGTGGGGAAGTGAAGCGTACTCGTGCTCGTACTCGTACCAAATGTACTTCCGAAATGTACAGGCGAATCTTGTTTGCCTCTCATAATTGTCTCAAAAAGCCACATTAGGCATTGAAAAGATACAGTAAACAGAGAATTTTGCGCCAAAATTTAAATTGCCTCGCCGTACATGGACTTGGTTGGACTCATTTTTCAGTTGTTTGAATTTGAGGTAGTACGACCTGTCCTCGGGCTCTGGCCTCGGCCAGTTAAGAGCCCTCGAGACAGGTCGAGCTCACCAATGAAACCCTGCCACTCAGTGAGGCAATGTTTGCTACATGATGCATCGCTGTAAAGTAGGGCTTTATTTTCTGAATTTTGATAAAAAATGAAAATATACTTTGAGCATACACTATATTTGTTTCGCTGAACATATACTATAGTTCCCTGGACATATACTACACTTCCCTAAACATGAACTACACTTCCCTGAAAATATACTTTGTTCCCTAGGAAACAAAGTATATTTCTCTTGAACACTGTTGCAAAGTGATCCCTTAAAACCTAGCCCCAGCAACAAAAGCTTGAGAGTAAAGTAGAAATCTGACGTCTATAGTTATGACGCAGGGCTTTAGCCAATACTGCCCTGTCTGTTTACTCTCCTGTGGATGATATGTCTGAGCGAGCACGCCAGCCCAGGCCAGCCCAGCCAGCCCAGGTCAGCCAAGTATTGGCTTGGCTGCCACCCAGCCAAAGACTGCCCGACCAACTCAGGTCAGCTCAGGATGGGCAAGCGACAGCATGCGTGGACTGTGCTCTAGCTTTCTAAGATGACAAAGACTTTCCACAGATTCGCAAAGTGTTCAAAATGGCATTGGCAAAATGTTTGAGCGAAACTCAAAATTCCCTCCTTGTAAAGTGCCTAATTGACCCTCAATGACCCAGACCATCAAGCGCATCTCGAGACAATTTGGTCCTACTTTACAAGGAGGAAATATCTAATGAGCATCTCCATGTGTAGACCAAAGAAATTTTCCTCCTGTAGGAACCCCCTTGAAAAATTACCCGAGCCACTTTTTTGGAGGGGGGGGGAAGAAAGTGATTTTACGTGGATTCCATTTACTGCTTCATCTTGTACCTTCGACTCCGTTAGCTTTTAATGCGCTGAATAGCGAAAGTGCAGTCGAGGTGAGGGTTCCTGCGCGAAATCGTCAGCACTTCTGCGATGCGCACCGTCGTGGATGTCTAGTAGTGATGGGACGAATATCTGAGATCTTGATTTGAATCACAATCGGATATTGGACAGTGTGATCTGGAACCTTCCCTGGTTGCCTTGCCCAAGCGGGATTCAAGTCTGATCGCACCCACTCAATGTCGATTCTCAAACTTGGGATTCGGCTAATGCACAACCGCCTTCGTCCAACAGAGCCAGCATTGGAGTCACAGAAAGTTCCTGGAGCAGAGTCCAAAATAACATAACTCGCAGTTATGTTATTTGGTCATCAACACAGTCATCAACCTCTGGTTGATGCTTGAGAAGGTCAAAAAGTCCCTTAGTGCGATCGCGTCGTGGAATTGAGCTCACAGAATCCTGGATGAATCAGACCACGATTCGAACAGGATTCTAACTGTAGCAGTCATTTCCATTCAACTTGATACCCAACCACGCAATGAAAGGTTGGTACAATTGAGTTATGACCACATAATCAGCATATTTTCAATTCTGCAATTTAACCGACTATGTGAGCAAAGGCATTGTCTTTGGAGGAGATCGTGGCAGCCCTGTTTTGTGCTACTGTACCTTTTTCAAGGTTTCTCTCCCCTTTGTGTGCGAATCCCGCACAAATTGGATCAGAATTCGAATCAGACTCGAGTCAGATCCACTGTCTTCAATATTCTGCCTTGTTGAACTGTTCATTGTTGCGTACTTGGAGAGGAAAGTTGCTTAAGCCCCTGTGCTGCTGCTTGGTGGCTTCAAGTGCTGAAAGAAACCACACATTACCCATCTCCAATCTGAATTCTATTATGCGTCCATTTCTGGGACTGCCAAGAATTTAAGTAGAGGAGGAACTTTCTTGATGTCTTACTGCCGCAGCAGCGCCGCAATAGCTACGTACGAGGAAGATCAGGTAGGGTGGAAGTGCAGTACAGTTTTTAGGGCACACACACCCCCCAAAGGGGGGGGGAACAACTAGACAGAACCAATCTACGGGTAGCTTTTCTGTTTTTTTGCAGCCACAAAGGAGAGAACTCCCACCCATGTAGCTAACGGGATTAGAGAGCAAATCCAATATTGTGTGTCCAAGAAAGTACCCTGTTTGCGTACTATCCCTATTGCTAAGGATATCCTTAACCCTTGAAAGCAATAGACCCTCCCTGAAGTAGTAAAAAATACTCTGGACCCTCGCCAACAAGAGAGTATTATTTCTGGACAAGCGGAAGAAGGGCAAAAACGCAGGACCAATATTTTTAAGGTGTCCGGGCAAAAAAACCCGAGCTCGAATGACCGGTCCTTCAGCTTGAAAACGAGGAAATAAGGAGCCAACAATGCCCACTCTTGAGTAGAAAGGCAGTGATATAGCATGACTTGTCAGGTCCCTGAAGTACGACTCACAGCGTGTACAAAGAATCCCTCCCTCCTTGCTGTAATGTGATATTATGCATTATAATGTTAATGTTTGGGCTGATATTAAGGATTATCCACGTCCATATTACATGCAAGACGAGGAAGAGAGAGAGCCAAGGACATTATTTCTTCGAGCAATGGTTCACCATATTTGCTGCTTGCATGGAGGAGATAGAACAACATTTGTGGGGAGGAGGAAGCTGCGAAGTAGGGATGTGCGAAAAATTGATACCCGACAACGGGTCAATTGCACTCTCGGAGTTAACGCCGGGCGACTTTTTGTGTAACTGACTTGGTTGTCGATTGCCTTGTATTCACCAATTCACATTTACCGTCAGAGAGGCTGTGCTTGTCGTTGAGGAAAGTCGATTGTGCAAGTCGAACAAGATTGGCAAGTCTCATTTCTGCTTCTGCTCAAAAAAAGGCAAAGCAAAATAACAAAAACTCGTTGAGTTAAAACAACGTTATCCGGTCAACGTTTGATAACGTGAAGAAGCTAGGAATGATTTTGCTATACCGAGGTTATTCACTATGACGAAATTTGTTATGTAATAAATGCGACAATAGAAAAAAGCACCCTGTACAGAAGACGTCTATCTCGAATCTTCACCAAATCGAAGGTTGAATGCAAAATCTGGAAATGTAGATACTGGAAGTGAAAGTCAGTTAACTGAGGTTCCTGATACGTACGTTCCTGCTACGTGTTCTGGCGGTTCCTTACAAGAAAGATAACGGCAAAATTGCGAAAATGAATTGATCAATGAGTGGAGAAAGGTAAAAAAGCTCCGATAGCAATTCTGAAAGGCTTCAATGATCAAATCGAAAGTGACACAACTACAATGATCGCTCATCCTTGCCAAAGAGTAAAAAAAAAACGCATTCGGCATTAGTAAAATTAGTCTCCTGTGCATTCCGCACGCGGTCGTCGAGAAAAAGCACGCAGTAAAGTTGCGCAGAAACTAAGGATATGTGCAGTACCTTTGAGTCAGAGCTCACCCCTTTCATTCTTTGCTTCTCTTGGGCCTGGAGGAGGAAGTGGAAGAAAAGGTGTGTGTGAGTGTTTATGTACTTGAGTGTGGTAAAAGACACGCACCAGAGCTTTATGCTGCATCTCTCCATCTCCACTTTTTTGTACTCGGTACTGCTAGCATGCCAAGCACGAATGGAGCGAGTGAAGTAGTAGCTGTCGAGGCCTTGCAGTAAGGTAAAACGCACACATGTCGTGAGTGCACAAGTCTGCTCATTGCTCCTTCATACCTGCGTATGTAGCGTAATATGCGCAAAATATCCTGACGACATGCTGGAAAATGGTCATGACTCGACTACTAACAATATTGGCACGAGGTCAACTCGATCAAGCTGCATGCCTTATCACTGACTGCTCGTCATTCAGAGGTAAAAGAAATAGTTTTAATATAGTTCGCAGGGTTTTTTATTAAGAAAAAAGTCTTATTTTTTGGCGAAGAAAATAATGTCTGCATCTGCAGAACACCTGCAAAGATTTTGATATCTGCCTCTTGACATGGTCATCTGCATGGACAATGAGGCGAATACAGTCGGCTCGAGCCAGTCAAGCTTGAGCCAAATTTAAGCCCAACCACATCCCTCCCATGAACATCTGGGCAACTCTTTAGTAGTGCTGTAATCATTTGCACACCAGGTCGCAACCACCTGAGTGGTGAAAAGGCTGCAAAGCAGCTCTTTTTAAAATATGACTTACGTCTGCTGAATTTTAAGCACCAAGTGCGTCTGAAGTTTTGAAAAAGGCATGTTTTGGGTGACATCCACGTCAGTGTCTGTGCAAAAGGGCAACTCAGACATCTGCGTCTGCACGCCGCATCTCCAGTCTGTGGACTGCCCCGTCAGCTGGCATCTCGACCCTGCAGTGAGCATCACTCACGTCCTGCGAGACATTTTGGCACGATTTATCAAGCTTCATTGCCATGCTGAGTGCGAGGGCAGCCACTGGAGAAGAGATTAGGATGTTTGCAAGAACTCTTGAAAGTCCGCTTAGTGGACCTGCAAAGTTGGAGGACAAGTTAAGCACACTTTCTTCAGCCCCAGGCTTCGCCAAAAATATGCTGAGCAACACACACGAGTATGACGTGGGGCTGATTGACAAGGTCTTGGTGATGACAAAAAGTTGACTTCGTGTGTTGATCTCGGAGATTCCATCTTGCAACCTTTAGATGTGGGTGCTTGATCTTATTGACCAATGGATGGCCGAAACAAACCATACCTTGCGCACGTTCAGGGGCTTGCGTGATGTGACCTGCAGTCCATGAAATGGGAACTTTTGTTGTTTCGTCTCATGATGTCAACATGGTCGTGACAATGGTTTGTTTGTCCCTGCACTATAAATGCAGTTCATTCATGGTCGTGACGGCAATAATATCCCCACCTCATTGCAGACGCACCTTGTGTGTGCACCAGTTCACGCAACCTCGTTAATTTAGGTCAGGGTGGAGAAGCACTCCGTTGGTTCTTTCAGGCCCTACAGGAGCGCGCTGCACGCGTGCAGCTGCAGCTTGCAGTTCACGGAGAACAAAGTGAAGCTGTTGTTCAGAGCATACTCGCGTCTCAGTAGCCCGCGTACGTACGAAATCGAAGTGACTGTTATGTGCCACACAGGCACGCACACACGCACACACGCCGTTGGCGTTGCGGTCGAATCTTTTGCGCCAGGTGCTGCAAGGACAAGGTCCAGTTCCACCGAATGGACTTCGTCCACCCCATCAGACTGTGCGCCGTCATCACCAAGAAGGAGAAGGAATTCCTTGACAGGCAGCTGAAAGTACTCTTTCAAGGTAACCTGAGAACTGCAGAGCCTGCAAAGTCAGGCTAAAGCTGCATTGAAAGTTTTTCAAAGTCATTCACTTTTAAGAACTTTCCTTTTTCTTCTTTTCTTTCTCTTCCTCTTCTCTAGTACCACATTGTTGTGTATGTACATTCTCAGATCTTTGTATAAATGTTGTCACACTGTTGTAGATTCTCCAATGCGGAACACTTGTCTGCTTGCGTCGCCACTCTCACTTGCACTACATCATTGGGCGAGCTCGCTTTAGAGCTCCTGATGCTGACACTTGGATAGAAAGAAAAAAAAGAAGGAAAGTTTGTGTCCATACCTGTCTGTAATCAGCTCGTCTGAACAGGTGCCCCATTTCACGTCTGTTCTTCGCTGGCCATCGCTGAAGAGTCTTTCCTGTGCAACTGCCACCTGTCCACTGACGAGCGCACGCTGTAGTTCGACGGACACGAGAGCGACGCAGCCGCCGGACTAGATCTGGGAAAGTTCTCAGTCTTCAAGAGGGACAGTACGACAGAGGTCACAACTTGTCCTCACTCACAGGCAAAGCTGATGCTGACGTACGTGATTTTTGTGCTTCACAGAAGTGTCCCTCTTGACGACCCGTGTGTAAGAGGTTGGGACGGAGACCGAGTACTTCGTGGACTGCCCCACGGAGCCCAGCAGGAAGCCATCGATCCTCTGGACGAGTGCCTTTAGACTTGAGGGATCGATGCAGAGATGATCCAGGGTAGTCATGACACCTCTCTCTCCCTTTCTCTCCTCACCGATTGAGGATGGTCTTTCAATCTCGAATGATATCTTGAATGACATTGCTTATTGGACTGAATCTGTGATACCTCATGGTTTGTTTATTGATTTGTTTGTTTTGCACGGGAGTGTTCATAGAGTGCTGCGTTATCAGGTGAAATGTGACATGAACCCTTGTGGAATTAACTGCAATTCAGACATAATCTTGAAATCTTCATGCTTGCAATCCTACCCTGTCACCGCAGATGCCTTTTAAGATACGCTACGAACTGTCGTACTGAATTATGTACATATGTCCTTTTATGTATATATACGGAGTAGTGAAGCCCACACGTGTTACTACTTACACCTACAGCTTTAGACATCTCGCATATGCTCGTACATACTGTGGGGGAGCCATGTTCAATGCTCTCGTATTAACATGCGACTTAACGACCACGACTAATACAGCACTCCCATAGAAAGCGTGCGATAGAAGCGAATAATCCGAAGGCAATGATGATAATGGCGCCCAAAAAGTTGTCCATGCCGAAGGCCGCGGGTCCCAACTCCTTGATGCCTTCTTTCCTGAAGTTCAAGTATTCTTCCGGAATGTAAGACTGTAACCGGTGGTTGATGATCCCCCCGCCAATGAGCCGCGTCACTACCTCATAGATGCTGTCCTTGCAGGGGAACCCCTTGTGCATCACCATTCCGGCGTAGAAGGGAAGGATCACCTTGTCCCCAGCGTAGAACGGGACGTAGCCGTATCTCTTCTTTTCATAGGTTAGATAGGCCAGCGAGATGTAGTAAGCCCTTATGACGACGTAGCCGTTCCGGATGGCCGCCAGCTCGAATTCCTTGGAGGGGAAGCCGCTTTCGAGAGAGAAGAAGTTTTTGTTCGCCATCGCCCTGCGGTAGATCTCTCTGTGTTCATCGTTAGGAGAGGTCTCCAGCAGGCGGTAGATACCTAGTTTAGTCAAAGTTTCAGGCAAAGCCAACGAGAATTACGTTACAAGTATTTTCAATACAGTAATTCATTTCTGTTTTTCAGATCATGATTAACCTTAGTAACGGCGGATTTATAGAAAGTTTGCCCAAGATCACATTCATGGAGAACGTATCGTAGCGTATGCTGGAAAACTGATATTACCTGTCCCGTGGGGGAAGAAGAGCTCCCTATCCTGGTCCAGAACGTTCCTGATGGAGTCGATCGGCTTCTCGTAGTCCGTCACCATAAGATAGGCCCTCAGATTGCAGGAGTAGGACTCGACCAACAACAACACGTAGAGGTACCAGAAAAACAGGAACGCATAGAGAAAATTGTAGCTGTTCCATCTGCTGTTGAGATGAATGGCTAAAGAGAAACAAATTTCATAGTCACGCAGAGTTTCCACTGTTCGGCATGCCGAAGGTGATGCCTCCGTGAAGGCTTCGCCCCCAAGGACTGGGCCTCTGAGAGGATGGGTCCTCCTCAGGGTTACTCCTCAGAAAACCGGACTTTTCCGTGGATTGGTGCTCAGGAGGACTGGTCCTGCAAATGCTGGACCGTGGGTGAGGTTTGGGCCTTTGTTTTACTTCCATACCCAAGCCAGAAAAGCTTCTTAAAGAGCCAGAAAATGGAGCAACATAAGGAGCAAGAAGAATGCATATTTTCCCTTACATCCTGCGGTTTCTGTGTGATCCAAAATGCCGTGACATATTTTTTGATATCACCACACTCCATTTTGCGGAAATATCGCGACACTCAATTGCAATATGACATACACAGTTTTAGGGCTAGGTCCTTTTGGGTTCGGCCAAGCCAAGTTCTTCAAAACGTCAATGTTTTAAGGCCCAATCTTTCCAGGACCAGTGCTCTTCATGCCCAATCCTCAGAGAGGCCCAGTTTTTGAAGGGCCAAATTTCCAAAGGACCAATTTCTTGAGAGGACTACTTTCAGGGGACCAAACCTCCCTGAGGACCATGGAGTACATTGAGGTTTTTGGCTGATGCTGACCAGGTTTTCAGCACTTTGGGTGACGAGAACTTACTGCTTTCTCCCAACTGACTACCAAACATAGCCAGGGCCGTTCTTCCTGCATCTTGATAGCTGCTGTTCTTGTCCTTGAAGTACAGCATGAATAGGGCAGGCGACAAGACCATGACCACCACCAAGATGATGAGAGCACAAACCCAGACCGTCACTCGAAAGGGTTTTGCCAGATTCAGGTACCTGAAAAGATTGCTGATCAAGTTGCAATGCACGCACGTGTTGACCATTGCGTACCTGGGAAGTGGTTGAGGTTTTGGAGAGAAGAGATGGATATTGAAATCGTACAAGATGACGTAGTCGACTGCGCTGTATCTGACGCTGTTGAGGACGATGTGACCCAAGCCAATGTCAGACTCTCCTCGGGAGACTTTTCCCAACAGTCCAGACCACGTGCCATTGGAGCTCTTTACTCCCCAGACCTTTTCCCTCTTGAAGCTTAGCTTGAGGTTCAGCCGCTCAGCCAAGATCTTCATGATGTCGATGTCAGCGCCGGTAATGTCGTCGACACCGCTATAGATTACGTACGGTCCGATGCCGCCCTTGACTGACACGTTCACAGGGATGGCACCGTTGTTTGTAGTCGCGGGACACGGAGGGATGGCGTGCTGACGATTCAAGCCCACGGCAGGGTGGAAGCTGGCGTGACAATGCAGCCGGACCGACGTGGCGTCATCGTGGTCTAATAGGACAACAGTGTGCTGTCTGGTGTAATTGGTGACATACAGGGTGTCTCGTTTATGCTGACAAGAGTCTCTAAAATGATTCTTGCCAATCTAGACGTTGTGTGAGGGGAATAAAATTATTCTCCTGAAATATTCATGCAATTGAATGAGTTTTGTTTTTTTACATTTCCTTTTAAGTCAACTACTTTGAAAGAGAAGCTATCTAAGACATAAAGCGCGAGGGCCGATGTGTGTCTGTCTGTGTGTCTGTCCTCGACCAATTTCCAGCTTCACCAGTTTTTGCTCGTGGTGAGTACGAAGCGCGTGATATGAGACGCAGACAGACGGACAGACACGCACATAGCGCTTTTCATTTTTCCCATTCTTTCTACCCATCTTCTATCTTCTCTCTCTCTCTCTCTCTCTCTCTGTGTGTGTGTGTGTGTGTGTGTGTGTGTGTAGGTGGGTGGGTGTCAGGCTACGGGCGACCCAACCGCTGCACCAATCGTCACCAAACTTGGTCAGCAGACGCTGCATATCACAAGCTCGAAAGTGATGGCATCGAACTTACGAAAAGCAAAAACTAAAGGGATGCGACTCGGGAGTCTACGCGGAGGACGACACGGAGAGCATGGTGAGTGTGAAGTGCGAGATCTGTTTCGAGGGCGAGATCAGCTTCGAGGGTAAGATCAACTTCGAGTCGAGGCAAAATCAGCTTCGTGTTGAGCGCATAGCGGGTGTTGAGAAGTCCAGAAGACACCCAGCAAAGCGGGTCGAGTCCGCTATCATGTAAAATTTTCGTTGCTTTGCAATGTTCACGCCAAATTTTGGGATTATGTTTGATATTTTTTACTGTCGACGGAAATATTCTGGACTATATGTCCAGAAAATCACTGTATTTTTGGAAGGAGCCGAATATACAGTCCTTGTCGTAAGTAAATGCGTCAAGCATGACGAGACCTGAAACACTGTACTGAAGCATGTTGGAGTGAAAATTTGATGTGGAATGTGTAGATGTGATACTGAGACACAATGTTGAGTACACAGGGTCAATGTTAAGGCTGCCCATTTTGGTGCTAGAATGCTAAACAGGACTGAAAAGTGGCTTTTTTGTATAGTAGACAGGCGAATACATTGTAATATTTCCGTCTGCCAACTCTGTCTTGTTTTGACCCCCTGCCAGTCCTACATTTCCGTCTGCAAAAATATCTCATTGTGCTGCAAAACTTGTGCCATGAATTTCGCGTTAAATTACAAATTGCCTGGCCGTAGTGCGCACCATATTTACCTCGTTTTGTCTGAGGTTTTGACCCGTCCTCGGCCTTATATCATCCTCGTACGGGCAAATCACCCCAGTCAAAACTCTGAAAATACCGTGCTACAATACGGCCGAGCGATATATAGTTAATCTTAGTTGCGATAAGTTTAGAGAAGAATGTTCCGTCCATTCATATAGAAGGATGGACGCATTTTGTTGCACCATCAATGCTATATCCTGTAAGCTCAGTTACTTTTTGATTCCGGCGTTTTCCTTCGTTTCCACAAGAAAAAGACTTCACTTCCATGCATCATGAGCATCTTCGTCAGGCTGGTGGAAGTCTCACGTCTGGGCCTGGCCAACAGGAAGAAGATCTTGCTGGTCTTGAAAGTCTCCAACGTCCATGACGACTCCTCCTCGTGTCGTTCCACCACCGTCTCTTCCATGACCATGCAGTCAACATTCTGCTTCTCGACGCTTCCCCCGGCGCCGCCATTGGCAGCCGTCACCATGGAGGTGACAGTGATGCCGATGCCCAACTGGGAGAGCCATTGACTCGTGTGATAGCTGCAGTTCACGGCCACTGCGGAGTGACAGTGGGAGCCAATGAGATCTGCGACTGCGACTGCCACGTGCACAGTTCTAACGAGTGACCACAATCTTCTGCTACCGTGATCAACATGGACTTTTACGAGGGGCGTTTATAAAGCTAAATCGTTCTCTTTGTATTGACCTATATGACAACCTCCAGTTGTAGTTTTTTTGCGAACGATCTTTAACTTTAATCTCCTTCATGTCAGCCATTCCTCAACTCGAGGAGCACCACAAGCACTTACAAGACAAGTCCACTTTTAAAAGTACAGTGTTAGGAGATGTTGCGGCCTTCATAGCGGATGAGACCCTTTGTTGCACAAACGAAATGTTCGACAAAGATCACTGATGAAGACTCATTGAGCCTGTCTGACGATGTGGCTTAAATGTTCTCCTTGATCCGTATTTTCGTATTCCCCACTCACTCAACCTCTCATACATAAAAGGTAAAGGAGTCCTTCAGTGCCTGTTGTGCGTCTTGGGTGAAAGGTTGGCAGACACGAAGTAAATAAAAGTCGTCTGCAAATACTGAAATATTCTTCACAAACTTTTCACAGCAGGAGGTTGTCACATAAGTACATACAAAGGGTCAATTCGAGACAGACCTCTAGAATGGAGATGGAAGTCTAGATCTGAGACGAAACTGCTGACTCGTGGCAGAACTGTGCACACCTGAAGACGGCGCCGTCGTCTGTCCAAGCGAGGAAGAAAAGCTGGTGAGGACACAAATGCCCAAAGTCAAGCGCATGAGATTCTTCAGGCCCGTGGATGTCATGACGAACAAGATCCACTTGGTACAACGTGGTAATATTACTCAAGACTTTCTTTGTCCGGCGTCTCACTTGGATCTGGAGGACGAACAGAACAGGACTGACTGATGCTTCGACTGCTGGATGTACCTGGGCTGACCTTATTATGCCATTTTCGCTTCTAAGCATAAAATATGAAAATATTCGTAAGCGACGGATTAACGATAAAAAAAATCGACCGAGATATCCAGAAAAGATCTTTTTATTCCGATAATCTGAACTAAAACTCCTCATGCGCCATTGAGGATATCGACGATGAGAAAAATAAACACGCTCCCATTTGATATCCGCTGTTCCAACAGATGTGTTCATAAGTCGTGACTTCGCCAGTGCACTTGTAAAATCATTCATGAATAGACACGGTTAAGGAGATAATGAGAGGTAATTAAACAAGTTCACACTATGTCCACGACTCCTCTGAATCACTCGGAGATCGTTGTTCGTCACTTCATATTTGCCACCGGTTTCGTGGTCACTGACGCTTTCGCCCTGGTTTTGCTCACGTCAAAGCTCTGTTTGTTTACCTAACGCTCCAAGTTCTACTACCGCACTCAGTTGTACTTAGGGTTGTACAGTAAAGTTTACTTTCAGACACAGTCACGAAACAGTGTGCTTCTATAATAACCACCACTCTTGGACTGATACGACCTGCAACTCATTTGGAAGGCTGAACAACATCAGTGTGAGTCTTCTTAACGTCTCTTTCGAGTGCAGGGGGATGCAAGTTACAACTCTTTTCTAAGGTTGAATACGAGATCACACATTTCTTTGGTCCCCCCTGACTCCCTGCGTGCAACCTGCAGCTGGTGCCGAGTCGGTGCCAGACTGTACAGGGTGGCTTGGGCCACCCTGTACAGTCTGGACACAAGAACGTCAGCCCAGCACGTATGAAATCTTTTTGTTAAGATGCTCACAGTGTCCCTCAGTGATGCTTCAGTGTCCCTCTGGTCCACGCACGTTGCATCCACTCTCAGTTCACTCATTTGGTTAAGCCCATCCATCAAAAAGTTGACTTATTTAGTCAACAAGACTTCTGCACGTGACGACGTCGAAGGTTGGGAAGGCTCGAAGTACAGTCACTTCCTCCACCGCCACCACCCCAACTTCGTTAAGCCTCTCTTTCCATTTTCTGGTCTTGATGTAGCAGAAGCAGCCGCTACTTGGGGTTTTCGTGTGATAGGAAGAGACAAAACTTTTTTTTGTCCTGTGCGGTCTTCGCGGCCTCGGGTCTACCGTGTGAGGCGTCAAAAACCTGGACAAAGCACACAAAGGCTTAGCCTTTTTGGGGGGTGGAAGGGGGCCTTAACGCTGTGTCTCTGACCGTGCGCATGATACAGCGGTTGCCGCCATTTAGACTTGCACAATGGATACGAAGCAATTACTGGAGAGCGGAAAAATAGGCTTTCACAGAAAGTGTTTTGGGGCTGGTTTTTTTAGGCAATTCTTGGGCAAAGTAGATGTAATATGGTCATTTTCCTGCGCAGAATGGAGAACAGTTGTTGGCGCGCGAACAATACTTTTGAAAGTAGAAGTTTAATTTTTTCTGCCTTTTCCTATGTATCAACGTTCGATGGAGCGAGGCTGGGAACGACTTAACTGTATCGAAGGTTCCCATGCAATAAATTGCAAGAAAGCACTCAGTACATAAGACGTCGTCAATCTCCAATGTTCACTGAATCGCAGGTTCACTGCTTATAAGAGCTGATATTCTCTGTTTTTACTGCGCAACACTCTAAGTGACGGAAGACATACCTAACCATGAGCATGAGATTTTCACGTCTGCCAGATACGATCTCCCTAGGGCGTGTGAGCAGCGCATGTTTGGCATTTCATGTCCACACGCTTTTCGCCCCCAAATGAGACATTTTTGGCTCCCCTCTCAAAACCCCACACAATTCTCACGGTCTCCCCCCCCCCAAAAAAAATTCACCTATTTTTCCGCCCTCCAGTAATTACACCCTCAGCATAGTGGAAAGTAGCCGAAAGTAGCGGGGAAAGAGGTAAGAAGGACAAAATTGGGCTACGCTGGTTATTGCAAGTATGACTTGTCGCATACAAGAGCCTCTTGCTACATACGGAGGAGTGTGGAAGGGGCCTTCTGGTCATATTCGCTGATATTGCCCTGCCTTCATTCATTGTACCGTGTGCCCCAAATTGCACTTGATATGGTTACGCACATACATATAAATTATTGTTTGGAGACACTCAAAATAGCTGGTGCGGGCGGCCTTAGCCTTGACAGCAGTACCGATGTACTCCATAATGCGAAGGCTCTTAAATTCAGTTATAGTATGTCCTTATGCATGCGCACAGGGGAGGAGGGAGGAGATACCGTATTCCTTCATAGAGCACCCCAAAGTTGGTGGCTCTGTGATTTGCCGCCACTTTCAGAGATTGCATTTCTAATACGTTTGTCCTCATACGCGCACACGCACTGGAGCCAATAACGGAACATTTCCTTTTCTTGGCCATTTCCAAGCCTGAATATTCTTCAGCCCATATAAACGCCTAAAGGCACGCAAAAGCAGAGCAGAGAAATTCCAGAGGTTCTCCTTGAGGACGTGTTGGGGCCCTCCCCCTCCTCCCTCCCCCCCTCCTCCCCTCCTCCGCCCCACGCCCCAAACTGGTGGGTGAAGAAGTCGTTTGGGTATGCACAGAAAGCGTCTCCCCCCATCATGAAGATGGAAGTTATCACTTGACGCAGTTAACATTAGGGCTGCTGCGCTTCTTTATATCCGTAAAGGTATTGCTTATCCAGTAGGACAAAGAAGGCAGGGGAGATGAAAAGACCCACTTGTTATTCTCTCTTCATCCTCCCGTCCTCCCCTCCACACACAACAGTTGCTTCATATCTTTCTTTCTTTTACATCATCAAGAAAAAAGGAGAAAAAAGGCCCAGCCTTTGATTTTTGACAGATAACTCGAAAAGAGCTGCTCTGCGTGCGACGGAACAGTGGAGTGGGGCTCGCGTGCGCTTTTCCACATATTGTTACCATGTCACTTTATCTAATTTCTTCGCAAGTCTCGCAGGGAACGAGAAAGAGTCTTTTGAAGGCATTGACGCAGCTGAGAAGAGAAAGGTGAAGCTTTATTCGCAGACGAATGTACGAGTCTCTCATAAAGTAGTTTATTCAACAGCCACCCAGACGTTGCAGGAATTCATAGTCGTAATCATGGTGATGACGATAATAATAGTAATAATTATAACCACTTGACTCCACGTTTGTCCATGCATGCAAAGACTGATATTGGACTCTTTCCTGGTGGGCCAGGGAGACTCGCGATGTGGCTGCCAACCCTCACCATGAGCGGCGAGTCGTGCTGCTTCGCCCTGCTTCGCCCTGCTTCGCCCTGCTTCGCCCTGCACAGGCTGGCCCAAGGCCATTTGCCACGATCCAGCCAACCACCAGCAAAGCATCTTGGTCCACTGGCCGGACTTTCGCACTCTCGTCATTCAAGTAGAGTCGCAAATCACTCCTTGGGCCACCCTGTATCGGCACAGGCAGACTCCAGACGCTGGCCGCCAACCCTCACCACGACTGGCAAAGTCATCTTGCTTCACCCTGTACTCTAAGCTAAGTTTTTTTTTCTCTCTCTCTCTCTTTCCTCGTACAAACTCAAAGTAGAGCTGCTGCACCTTGGCTTATTGCATGTTCCTACACAGTAAGACTGGCATTCAGTGGGGACACCAAACAAACAAACAATCGTAACGACGACAAAATCATGAGATTTGTCAGCAGCGAGAATGACCGTTCAACCCTTTTTTCTGTCATGCATGTGTGAGTACGCATAAGGAGATCTGGAAATAAGAAAAAAAGGGTGGGATGATGATGATCTCCTCTTCCTTCTTCTTTGATGCTTTCTTCTCTCCACAAATCCAAGATTCACCACCGCATCTCTCCACTTCTTTCTTTCTTCTGCCCCCTCAAACCAACCACCAAGGGGGGGGGGGACAGAGCGAGAATATGAGAAACTTTTTCCCCTCTTTCTCTCTCTCTTTGCTTCTTTTCTTTGGTGTTTCCAGGGGAGTAAAAAGTGTTGCATTCCGACGACGACGACGACGACGACGACGACGACTAGTGGCAGATCAGCAATAGCAGCGACGACGGCGACGACGACGGCGTCGAGGAGGAGGCCTCAGCTGCTGAGATAATTGAAGAAATGAAGAGCAGAAAGAAGATCCCAGCGTGAGAGCCGGCGGCGTCTGAAACGAGAGGAGATTTGTGTGCTCATGAGCGGAACGCAAAAAAAAGAATAAAATAAAAAATGGGAAAGCATCAAAGAAGCGTCTTTCCTTTTTTTTTTTTCTTTCCTTCTCTGGGTTACTTTTTATAAGTGTTGTGTTAAGACGTTACCGTTCGTTCTTCTGCTCTCCAGAGCCTTTTCTCCGAGTCCCAGCCCGGTCAGGTAGAGCTGGCTGGACTGGAAGTACATGGTGTAGATGGTGGCCGTGCACTTGACCGTGACGTGGCCCTGCACGAAGTGGTGTCTCTTCAGCGCGAACCTCAGACGCAGATTCGCCGTGTAGAGGCCGGCCTGGGACTTGAACGGCGGAGACATGATGAGGTAGGAGCGGTCCACCTGGACGTCGACGACAACAACCAACCGTCAACAACAGACTGAGTGTTTAAGTATTCTCTGCAGTCACCTTCTCGTTGTTGATGTACCACTCGAGCTGTGCCGCGGGCTTGGAGTTGGGCGACGTGCAGTTCACGTCCAAGATGTCGCCCACCCGGTAGCCCCTAATGAAGAAGGAGAAGACAAAGGATAAAAAAAAGTGTGGCCAGTGATGACAATAGACACGGTGACGCACTTGGCCCTGCCCCCGGACACGATAGGCTTGGAGTCCGGCAAGTCCACCACGTCCATTTCCCCGTTGCCGCTGACTGTCTTGAACTTGGGCGCTTCGGAGCTCGCCTCGCAGGTGAAGGAGCCCGCGGTGCCCTGGCGAACACCCAACAACACAACCTCGCGATCGTTAGATTGACGTTGCTATGCGACGAAACAAAAGCCTCTGGTTACAGCAATTCTGCGTTAAGTATCGCTTCTACTCGAATGATAATTTCTTTTTTAAGCTAAATCTACACATATTTTTTTGGCTATGAAAAAACTATGAGAATACATTTGCTCTTGAAAATGTCTACTTACGTCTACTCTGACGTGTGGAACGTCAAAGACCTGAGAAGGAGGACTATCCTTGGGGACAAATCTAAGCAGAGAAGGGTTGTTGGCAATGTTCGCAAATCTTTTCTCTGCGTCAGCTCACCGATAGAACTCGCTCCCGTCCTTGTACCACTTGATGGAGTAGAGTCTGTCGTTGCCCAGGTCGTAGTTGCAGGTCAGCCTCGCCTGGCTGTTCACAGTCTGGTACCGGGGAATCTCCACCGCCGTCATCTCAATGGATGAGCACAATTCTGAGGGGAGGGGGGGAGAAATGATTGAGCTCGACTGAAACCAGCCTAACGTAAGGTTACACGCACATGTACTACACATGACGTCATATCTCTCCTGTCAGCGTGACCGTCAGACTTGTATTTCGCCCCAGGCTGCAACCATCTGCCTCAACCAGACACACAGAGCACCTGGGTGGACTCATCAGCACCACTCTCGCTGGCTGTCATTTGAGACCGCAATTATTGTTTATGACGAAGTTTAGGGCAA
>JAAUXU010119876.1_pt1 | contig 45093 bp, 50 predicted proteins | sample 7278151 | NCBI WGS metagenome assembly JAAUXU01 (sample SAMN14350113, study PRJNA611818) | marine sediment metagenome | isolation source: surface marine sediment (1.8m) | place: French Polynesia: Moorea | collected 2018-08
CATCCATCCATCCAGTGTAGTAGTAGCAGCATATGCCCACGTACAACACAGACGCGAGGGCTTGAAAATGGAGGACGCGCTCCAGAGGCTCATGAAGGAGTCTGGCAGCACAAAATACGCCAGCATAGCCAACTCGTCGCACAGGGCTCTGGGTAAGTGCCGAGGTCGGGGTCGGGGTGGGTCTGCGTGCATTCATCACTGCTCTTTTCAAGACATCCTGGAGGCCTACGCGCTGGCGCCAGCCTTCGAGTACCGCCACAACGCGCTGGAGGCCGTGAGACACGCTCTGTCCATCGGTAGCCCCAAGATCATCTCACTCGCCATCGCGGTGCTGCAGAGGATGATCCGCGACGACCGCTTTCACTCCAAGGAGCCGGAGCAGGAGGACCAGCACTGGATGTCCACGCAGGTGGTGGCTGCAGTCAGCGCGGCAGACAGCTTGGCGGAGGACCAGAAGCAGGAAGTGCTCAAGGTGAGACAGCAAAACGACGAGCTGCGACTTATCCAAGTGCTGCTGATTAAGTACCACGTAGGTGAGTAGGAATGCTCGGCGTACAGTGCGGAGCAACAAGTGTTCTTCTCCATTGTAACAAGTCATCGCCGATTTGAACGAGATGTCAGAGGTGATCTGCGTCACGTTGCTCTCCTCAGGTCGTTTCATGACTGCTCCTCAGGTCGTTTCATGACTGATGCACTCATGCAAAGCGACGCTTTCAGATCTTGCTGTCTCTCTCCTGTCACGTTGGGTGGACTCTCAACGGTCGCTTGGTCATCCAAATCCTCACGCTCTGCCTCGGTCTGTACAGCACCAGCGGCAACGGCACCAAGGCTGCAGCGCAGGCCACCTGTTCGCAGACGATTGCCGAGTACTCCAAGGATCTGAGTACGTGATGAAGTACTTTACTCTAGGTGTATACACTACTGTGGAAGCAGCCAAGAGTACGTCTAGGTAGCTGGTGTATGAGCCTCCTACGGAAATTGACATGCTGCTCCACAGCCAGTGCATGAAATGAAGCTGATCTTGCCATTGGGATTTTGTCGTCCCTGACCGAAAACGTCCTCGCCCATGACCAGATGTAAAGAAGTCAAACCCGCATCTGAGGTTGGTGATGTCTGCACAAAAAGACACTTTAAAGCAAGTTTTAAGAAAGATTTCGACGCTGTTTTTGCACAAAGGCTCCCACCCAAAGTTCGCATCATCTCTCATCGACTTTTGCACTGTGCAGTACATTGAAAGCAAATTTGAGGCACGTCTGCTTTTGTAGGAACCAGCAGGAACCGTTGTCATTCTAAAGTCATTGCTAGACATCTATTTTACTAGAATACGCAAAAGAGTTCATATGAGTAAAGCTTTAAGTGTTACCTCAACTTGTCTTTCAAGCCTTGAACTGCCTGTTCTTGATGTGCAGAGACCGTGTGAAGACCCCCAAATCAGCTTCTATTATGCTTTTACAGCGTTTAAAGGTCAAGTGGAAGTGAGACGAAGAAATGTGATATTTCACAGATACTTTCCAATTTGAAAACGAAAAGTCTCTACTTCTCACTGAAGTTATTCTTGCTGCAGTAGCACACATTGCATAAGAGCTACGAGCAGTCGAAGTGCGCGGGTTGACAAGAAGCTATTTGCACGCACCTGGTGCACATGTACAAACGTACGGCATGACTGTACCGCGGTGTCCTCGCCGTCCCCAGACTCATCAGCGGTGGAGGATGCCCAGGAGAGGTTCAACGACGCCATTCCGGTGTTCCAGTTCCTCACATCGCGTCTGGACGACTTGACCAAGTACTCGCTTAAGTCTTTGACTGTCAAATTTTGGACAATGTTGTCACGTCGCTCTTTACAGGAACAGCGAGAACAGCTCTAGCGAGCTGCCGCTTCTTCTTCAATGCCTTCAGTCGCTCGTCGTCTGCATCCCCTCGGCCATCTCCGGCAACGCCCACTTCAAGCGCTTCGTGTGCAGCAAGCTCTCGCCCACGTTGATCGCGTACTTGGAAGTAGCGGACGATACGGTCAGCACGCGGTTGCAGCGATTCTGGCAAAAGCGCCGCCAGAAGCAGTCTGCGCACTCCACTTCGTCAGCCGTGGCAGTCACGACTGCCGCGACTGACTGCCGGCTGAGCGAGCAGAACGTCATCGTCCTGACAGCGGTAGTCGCCGGCGTGGCGACGCTGTTGGGTCCGCAGGCGGACATGAGGCCCGTGGTGGAGAGTATCTTCCACCGGATGCTGATATGCTCTCAGCAGAAGACGAGGCTGCTGGCACTCCAAAACTTGAAGGAGGTGGGTTCCCTAACGGGGTTGCTGCTGCTGTCCTTATGAACTGCATGTACGTACTCCATCCATTTTCAGTTACTGAAAGACCCTGCCAAAGTTTTATTGCTGGCGCTGTACGACGAAGTCCCTGACGACATGGAGTACGACTCCATGCCGTTGTTCAAGCTGTAAGTCTGAGCGAAGGTAGCCTTTCCTGACATGGACACGTGACTTGGCATTGCTTGCTCCCTTCCAGAATCGCCGATTGTCTTGAAGAGTGCTCTCGAATGGACGACAATCCCAAGCTGATGTATGAAGCCACCCAGTGCATTTCCAGCCTCTTGCACTCCTTGGAGAGGATTTCTCAAGGGTCAGAGCTGTCGGAAGTGCAAACTCAGAACATTTTGGCCGCCTTCCGGAAGCTGGAAGACTCAGATTACACAGGTAAGCATCCTGGAGGGAGGACAGGAAGTAGTCTGAGCGAAGGCACGTGCGCAACGTCGCTATGTGAGCCAGCGCACGTTCAACCCGGCCTAAGTGGACCCGACCAACAAGCAAGACAAACTGAACTGAAGTCCTTGTCCTTGGTCGCAGGTCCAACTTCTTATGATGGGACGTCTCGCCTGCCCGAATCTTACCATGCTGCTTTGTCCAAGAAGCAAGCGGAAGCCGAACGCCACCAAGATGGCGAGAAATGTCAGCAGCTCGAGCCTGGACACGAAGAAGACGGGGCGTCAAAAGGTGAGGATGGAGATGAGAGCGATGACAAACGTTCCGAGAGCGAAGGAGGCGGGTGCGAAGAAGAGAAACTCGACACAACGACGGCTTCGGGCGAGTCCAAAGAGAAGGTCGAGGTGGATGACGACATCAAGGTACCAGGACCACAGGAAGGTAACGACGGCCAGGGAAAAGAAGATGGCCACAAAGATGATGGAAGCTCCACCGACGGCGGTGTACAACGTGTCAACGGCGAAGTGGACAAGGATAGTGGAGCTGAAAATGCAGAACTCGTGGAAAGCGACAGCAGCAAACCCGACGGCGAAGTCGAAAAAGTGTCCGAGGACTCTGACGCGGGCTCAGAAGCCACGGAAGGTCCGGAGGAGGGATTCGACGAAGATCAAGCAAATCTAAAGGTATGCGAAGATAAACGTAAAGGTGGATGGGTAAGTGTTCGCTATGATTGAACCGCTCCTCATACGTGTTCCAGCTGGATGCGTACGTAGACGAAGCCAACAACTTGGAGATGGAGGCCGCCATCTTTCACAACAGTCGCATCCCTCGTTCTCTGGTCGGCAGTCAAATGGCCGCCAGGTTTGATAACACTTAAAATTGACTCAAATATGTTAGTCACGTCCTGTGACATCACTGCTCATTCAAGGCTCAGTCAGGACGATGAAGACCTCAGCGAGGCCGAAGATGACAACGAGATGAGGGCCAGCGAGCGCAGGAATGCCCGAGCCTTCGTGTTGAAGCTCAAGGAGAATCTGGAGTCGATCTCTAACGCCAGAGGCTCGGTTGAGATGGATCATCGACTGCAGCAGTTTGCCTCCAACTTTTGCAATAGTGCGTCTGAACATGACACTGACTTCTAGATGGCTTCAACATTTAACAGTACTGCTGCTATTTCTTATTCGTTGTCAGACCACTCCACCCAGTCTCCCGAGGTTGAGTCCTCTCACTTGGTGATCCTGAATGCAGATGGCGTCTACCTCACGGCCTACCGAGCCCTTCATCTCAGCATGAGATATATGGAGAATCCATCGTCGCTGATCAGCAAGGAGGCCTTTGTAGACTCTGTGCTCAACAGCGGCCTGCTCGTCTACGTCTCCCCGGTGTGGCTGTCCGAGGTCTATGAGGCCATCACCGAACTGGACGCCTTTGAGCTATGCCTGCGCGACAAGACCAGGCTGGGGGGGATGAGGAGTCTCCTGACAGATCTGGAAGGCTTTGGCGAAACACATCGCGGTGCGCAAATGCTGAGCGACTTCAGAAGAAAGCATGACGTGGTCAGAAGTGACAGCCTGGATGAAAGTACGTTGTCCAGGATAGACTATTATTGACTGACTGCTACGTCCTCATAGTCCTAAATCTTACTTTACACTTTTCTAGATGCATCGTTGAGGATTGATGCCGGCAAACGCTTGTCCCGTAGAATCCTGACCACCTGCTGGAGTTCGTTTCTCTCTCATCTGCTCACCACCTTTGGACCTTTCTTAGCCAACTCCGACCGCAGCGGGGTTGGCGGCCGCGGCAGTCTCAGCGGACTCTTCAGGGCGCCGCCTTCATCTCGGATCTTCTCCGACGAGCGTCTGACCGTGGGCGTCGACTGCCTGCAGACCGCAGTGTCTCTCTGCAGTACCCTCGAACTCCACGACCGTTGCGGAGAGATGCTCGAACCGCTCACTGGTTTCGTGTGCCCCGAAGATGGAGGCGACACCAGCAATATCAAGAAGAAGAAGTCTCGAGGTGTCGGCAAGAGCGGATCAGCCACCAGGTACAATTTGGCGCACTTGATGTGCATCGAAGATGTGCTGAAGAACGGATTTGAGCTGGCTTCACAGTCGCAGGACTGCTGGAAATACATCATGAGGTACAACGCGGGCAACTTTGGCCGTTCTTTGAATGTGCAAGATTGCTCCTTCTCGCAGGTGCGTCACCTACATGATCCGCATGGAGAGTGAGAGAGCCGATCGAAAAGTCATCCCCAAGAAGCCCGCCCAGCCCAAGAAGCAAGTGGAGAAGGAGTCCGATGACTTGGATCTCAACTTTGATGACCTCATGGCTCAAGAGGAACCCATGTGAGGAGTACATGCATGTGTACCATGGCTCGTAGAAAGTGAAGTGGAATGCGGTTGTTGCCTTATTGTTTCAGCTCGCAGTCGTCGTTTTCTCTGCCCCCTGGATTCAACGTGGAGGACAAGAGCAAAGGCCTGGACGACTGCTTCCCTCACTATGTGGGTGTCAAGGACAAGGCTACCCTTCTGACACCCGACGAAGCTTCCACGGCCACGGCAGTCCTAGCGCAGTGCGTCGAAAAGTGAGTAGTGTAGGCACAACTACTGGAACGGTTGCAGAAAGTTCATGGTTCAAACGCTTCAGGTTGTTCGACGACGCAGCAACGAAGCTCAACCTGCAGTCTCTCATGGGTTTCATGTCTGAGTTGACCTTCTGCAGTCACAAGCAGTTGCTGACCATATTCCCCCGCAAGGCACAGTCCACGAAGCTGAACAGCGCGGTGTCTTTAGCAACCGCCAACTCCACGTTGTTGTTTCATCGCATCAGTGAAGTTATGCTCAAGTGTGTCAAGAGCGGTCGTCCGCTGCTCCACATCATCCGGGCTTGGTCAGTGGTTGGACCACATCTTATGGAGGTGAGTCACTAATCCACCATAAATCTGGGACTGTTTGACTTCCGGGTCGCTCTTCGTCCAGGCCTCTTGTCATCGGGAAGACCTAATAGCCAAGAAAGCCATTGAATACATTCACGACGTCATCACGGTGTTTCTGCAGAATACAGTCGAACTCCCATATTTCCACTTCAACGAGACCCTCTTCAAGCCCTTCGAGAACCTCGTCTGTCTGGAGCTGTGCGACACAGACATTCAAGATCAGGTTAGGGACACTTCCGAAATGTGCAGTTCCGGTACTGACTCAATCTTTTGTTGATTCCAGATTGTGTCCAGCATCTGTGAGTTTGTCGAGACGAGCACCTCGGACATCGGTTCCGGCTGGCGCTCTCTGTTCGGCACCCTGAAAGCCGTGCGCTTCGACGTAGCCCCTTCCGGCAACCGCCAATTGCACCTTCGAGCCGTCCTGGACGTGTTCGATGCCTTCTTGGCTACTGCTGCTGATCCCAGGGTGTTTGCCAACGCGGCTCTCGACTTTGTCTCGTGCCTGGTCCATCACGTGCGAGGAGGCAGCGGAAAGGACGGCGATGATGACGAGGAATACTGCTACGTTTCCATCGAGGGCGACAGCCACAACCTCTCCTCTGCAGCTCTATGTCTGTTGTGCCAGTGCAACGACCTCCTGCACCGAATGTTCCGCATGAGCTCGTGTCCCCCCTTTGCCGTGGCGCATCGAGTGCGCATCGTCCCTTCCCTCGCAGTCGTTGACCCAGTGATACCGGAGTATGAGCTGCGCAGCTTCGACACGGCCACGGACACTCTACCCGAGTTCCCTTACTCGTTCCGACCTTTGCAGACGGCCGACGAAACGTCGGAACACGCCTTTCTCGCCAAGGACCGCTCCAAAGGCCTTTTGCGCGTGTGGTACCTCTTATTCGACGGTCTCACGTCGGCGCTCACAAACTGCCCCCGGGAGCACCAGTCTGCCGCGGTGGGCGCGCTCTTCGAGATGCTATCGTCGCTGCAGGCGGAGGAGGATCTGCGACACTTTGGACTCTACTGCACCAATCACCTGCTGCTGCCGGCGCTGCAGTCATGGCTACGGCGCTCCCAAAGGACTTTTCAAGGGTGGCTTAACTCTGGACCAAACTTCAAGCACTGCGTCGGCCGCACCACCGAGTTCGTGCTCACGTGGCAAAAGGAGGACGACAAGGATGACCACAGCGCGTCGCTGGCCCTCAAGCAGCTGCTTCTTATCCTGGTTGAGTGCGCCACCGTGCCAGTAGAGGGGATCGCTCGACTCGGATGCTCGTGTCTCAGACACGTCGTCGTCATGGGCGGCGCCCGTCTGGGTCGATGCCAGTGGGATGTGCTCTGTCTGGCGCTGTGCCGCGCGGCGCAACAAACGCTCTACCCCTTGCACCAACTAATGGCTCCGTTCTATCAAGGCTCCTCCAACTTCTATGGCGACTTGGGAGACGTCAAGGTGGCCGCCAGAAGGGACTCGTGCAAGAGGGAGACTCACAGACTGATGCAGTTGGCGCAACAAGTAAGTGTTGAGACGATTGTGCATTCGCCAGTCCCATTTGATCCTGTCGTGCCGGCTTCAGTCATCCCGTCATGTCCTTGTTTTCGCTTCTCAGGTCCTCCTGCTGGACCGGCAGCGACCTGAGCTCCCAGCCTTTCCCGAGAATCCGAACATGGAGGAGAGGTCGTTCCTGTTCCTCCTGCACCCACCCACGGCCACCGTGCTGGGAGACGAGGCGTTGTTGCGAGTACCAGTCCGCAGTCTCCTGACCGGAATCACGGCACACCATGTGCTTCTGCAGCTGTTGGGATCTATTCTATTGCAGGGCACCAAGCACGTCGTCCCAAGGTACTCGTGATATCACTACTAACGCACTTGAAGTATCTCGTGTGAATGGACATAGTGACATCGCAAGTCTTTCTTGCAGCTTGGCCAATCTTTTGCTTCATGGCTCAATCATGCCGCCGCTGACTCCCTGCTGCGAGTTCGCGCCTCTACCCGGCTCCGCCTCTGACGCCGAGGGCAACGGTTCGACCGACAAGCAGCAACAGCTCCCCGGGATGCTCCACCGGCTAACCAAGGATCAGGTGTATATGCTGCTCTGCGGCCTCCGAGGAAGCTACCAGAGCAGTCTGGAATTCGACGGGCGACCGGGATTGAAGTTCCTTGTACAGAAGGTTGCTCAACTTAGTAACGCAGCGAACCTGTACAAGCAGGCTGGAGCTGCTTGGAGTCTGACGGCCATTGCGCTCTTCGACCTCTGCCTCGCCAGGATCACGTCCGACGCTGACGTGGATGCGACTTACATCAAACTGTTGCTCGAGAAGCAGCGGCGCGGCAAAAATACTCAACAGTATGCGTCCATGAGAGACGCGGAGGTCACGAAAGATGGCGGCGATGATGACGGGGCTGCTTCGCAACTCCTTCGCCACGACGGTTTTTTCGTAGAGTTGCACGATCTCTTCCTCGATCTCTGCGAGCTGTACGTGGACATTATAGTGGATAAGGACGGCCACCACTCTAAATTGGACGAGATGTCCAAGCAGCAGCTTTACTTCCTGACGGTGGAACCCGACGACTTTCACGAGTTCACCAAGAAGCCACCGTCAAGTCTACCCTCCGATAAACATGCAGCCTCCAGTGACAGCCACAAAAGCAAAAGCAGCACCAGCAGCGTAAGCAGTGCCAAATCCAACGAGCGCGAAGACGCGGTCAAGAAGCCCGCTTCCCCGCAGAGTCCCAGCCGGCCGTTCCAGTTCTCCGATTTTGCTACCTCGCAGCCTTTCCGCCCGGAGTCGCCCAACGTGAGTGACGACTCCGACGAGAGAGTCCTGCGAAAGAAACAGACAACGCGTAGCGAGACGCTGGAGGACTCTGCCCTGTCTGACCGATGCGAGCCATCCTCCTTCGAGGACGAGGAGGTGTTCAGGGTGACGACGCAAGCCGAGATGGACAGCATGATGCAAGAGTATCGTTTCCGCAAAGGCAAGCGCACGCTGCCGTCGATCTCGTCTAGTAAAGAGACCCCGCCCAATTCAGCGGGCTCAGGCACCTCGCACCGCAAGAACCCCTTCTTAGCCAAGCCTCGACCGACGTCAACATCGGAGCCTGTAGATCCCGAGATCGCGAACCAACAGAAGGCCAGTCTCATGGCGGACAGCGAGGCACGCGTGGTGGTCTGGACTGAGCTGGTGCTCGTGTACTTGCACCTTGCGGCCGATCTGAGTGACCAGCACTTCGTGTTGTTCCTGCCACTCCTCTTCCCCGGGGTGAAGGCTCTGACGGCGTATGCCAAAGACGACCAGTTAAAGCAGCAGATTGCAGACTTTTTCCAGCGAGTGGCTTCGATCTACGGCTTCAACCCAGAGTAGGATTACACGCACAACGTCACTAACTACATTGAGAAGGACTCCGACTACCGTACATCCTGTGAAGAGTGAGAGCAGATTTTTTGGTGTACAGAATTACGTTTAACCCCCGCATTTCAACAAGGCTCCTGTGCATGGCGTACCTCCGAGTGCAGTACAACGTACCACACGTATACGAGCAGCCCAGTCCTGACCAACAGTACGAGTAGGTCACGTCGTAGACATTTCGTTATTATCGGTTATCTTCAACAGTCACAATATCTTAGCTATTAGAAGGAAGCAACGTCCTCTTGTCCTGCCAACCCAAATGGTGCGGCGGCGGCCTCTTCAACTCCGCCTTGACGTTTTGCGCCACCTCGGCAAACAACCTCGCCACTTTTTCGGACCGCGACTTCACCTGGTCTGCGAACCGGTTCTCCTCGTCTGAAGAGTGGTACGTGGCGGACCCCCTGGTCGGGTGCTCCAGAGCTGACGAGGTGGACGGCGTTGAGAGATGGCGCAGCCTCTCACATGTAGGAGAAGGATTCTCCGTCCAAATCCCGTCCAAGTGATGAACAGCGTAGAGTGGTTCGACCCTGCGTCTGAAGGATTGGAACTCTTCCTCGATCTGGGGACAAAGAGGTGGATGTCGCGTGCACAACTGACCCGGACTGCTCCAATCACCTTCTTTTCTCGAGCTCCATAGGCTGCATCCATCTTCGTCTTGTACTCCTCCAACTGCACCATCCACTCGTTCCGCTGTCTGGAGATCTCTCCCTTGTAGTGTTCTTCCATCCTGCTGTAATTTTTGTGAAGAGTGCGGTACTTCTGCTTCAGGTCGCGGTGCTTGGTCTTGATTTTCTCCAGCTCCTCCTTGTCCTTACAGTGGTTTTTGCGAAGCTCCTGACAAAAGAAAGGATGAAAGTCGCCGAAACTTTGTCCCAAGAATTCATGCAACAAGGGCCTTACCTGAGCATTGTCTTCCCACTTTTCTATCACTTCCCTCAACTTCTCTTTATGATTGGAAAGTTCTTCGGTCTTGGCGTTTAGCTTCTCCATCAGGTCTTCGACTTCATGGGCTGCGGCAGCATCAACGCTGGTCCTAAGCTGAGCCTGGAGTTGACCAATCTCTGCCTGAACCATGCGAGACGTATACCAGTTAGGTCAGCACTTGTTTCAAGTACCGCGTGTCCAGCCTACGCTTTTTGTTCACTAGTAAGATCACCTTTAACCGCGACGCTGTTTCCCAGTACTCGGTCTCTTTCCTCCTCAACATCGCCACCTCTGCTTGGAACTCGGCTGCCCCCCGCTCAGCGGTCATCAGCTTGGCTCCAACCTTATCCAATTCGTCCTGAGGCGTTACATCAGTTAACATCTCCGACATGTTCTGACAGCCACGGACCACAAGTCAAACTTATCCCTATCATTTGCTATCACCTTTAATTGTGATGCTGTTTCCCTGGACTCGGCTTCTTTTTTCCTCAACGTCACTACCTCTGCTTGGAACTCGACTGCGGACTTCTGCGCGATGATCAGTTTGGCACCAGCCTCGTTGACTTCGTCCTGAGGTACGACACATATCGCTGACATACACTTTTTTGTGATCTCTCCATACTCCGGATTATACGTCATAACTATCCATATAATTTCACTCAAGATCACCTTTAATCGTGATGCTGCCTCCCTGGACTCGGCCTCTTTCTTCCTCAGCATCACTACCTCTGCTTGGAAGTCGGCTGCGGCATTCTCAGCGGTGATCAGTTTGCCACCAGCCTCGTTGACTTCGTCCTAAGGTGTCTGGTCAGTCACTCTCTCTGATATGTACTTCATAACAATCTCTCGATACTCACGGCCAAGTCTCTTATGTGCACCTCGTGCTCCTTCCTGACCTGCGTCGCCTCGGCCAACGCTGACCTCAGCTGGCAAATCTCTTCCATAGGTGCCCTCTGCTCTCCGGGATTATCCGTTCTCAGTGCCTTTGTCAATCTGGCCTGCACCTCTGACAGTTTTCTGCGCAAGTCGTCGGCCTCCGTTTCCTTTTCGACGGTGGCCTCGGCGAAGGCATTCTCTCTCTGGTGCGCGGCTTCCTCTGCGCGTTCGAGACGCCTCTCAAGCTCTCTGGTCCTGAACTCCAGACGGTTGATCTCCTCCTCCTTAACACGCATTTCGGCGTCATGACGCCGGCTCAAGGAGCTAACGATGGCGTCCTTCTCCTCCTTGGCCCGCACCATCGCGTCTCGGTTCTGCAACTCCAACACCTGCGACTGAAGAAGGCGAAGCTGATTTTCAGAGTCCTCGGAGCGGGCAATCAGCTGGAGAAAGAGACCAACATTACACAATGCGATGTCTACCCACTGTACAAAGTGACAAAGCAACCTCCTGCTTGTTGCTCTCCTGCTTCTTCATGGCCTCTATCATGTTTTGAAGCTCTTCCCGGAGGGCAAGATTTTCCTGAGCCATACTGTCGCAGGACTCCTTGAGCTGCTCCGCCTCTGCCTCGAGGTGGTTCTTCTCAGCCGTGACCAACGCCTTGTCATGCTGCAACTGGCGCCCCTCCTCCTGCAGGCGTTTGATTTCATGACCTCGGGCCTCATACAACACCTTTAGCTGCTGCTGGTCGCTGAAGTCTGCAAGGCAGCCAAATGTGGTACCGCACAGATCGTTACCGAACGAGCTCAACTCACTTGCGCCGAGGTACCGCTTCTCGAAGTCCTGGCCAGCAGCCCTGTCTGGCGTGTCCAGGGGGCCCTCCTCCAAGCTGAGTTGCTGCATCTGTAGCTGAGGAGTAGATGTGAGAAGAGGCTCCTGACGGCGCCTGAATATCTCTGGCGCCGCTTGCGGAGTTACCGGAGGTACATGGTCGTCTTCAATGTCACCGGAACCCTCATCGACGGTGTCGTCCTCAACCAGGTCCACCGGATACTTGTCCAAGCCGTCGGCGGCGTGCTCGTAGATCTGGAAGGCGAAAAGCAGTGACGTCAGGGGCAGCGACGATTTGGCGCCAACAACTGACTGACCCACTCCATCCTCTCCTGCACCTCCCGTTTGTCATCCTCCTCGTTCTGCTCCTCTATCTGCTTTCGGAGCGCGTCCGCCTCCGTCTGCGGGAAGTACTCGGTCGGCTCGGAGGACATGACTGCGGTCTCGACCAAAGACCGACTGTTCGAAACGGGATTCTTTGTTTTGTTTCAAGAATGCAGGCGCCCAGGGAGAGAGATAGGATCGGTTGTGGCGCTAGAGGTGTGATCGGCTAGACACAGCTGACCTGGCACGATAGAGCCGACCAACCTCTACACGCTAACTTGTTGAATCGACCAATGAAAGTAGTGACGTTGAGGTGACGACCGATGATATGGAGAGTACACTGTATATAAGTGAACCCTATATACTGTCTATATCACTGGTGACGACCTGCATGATCAGGACCATAAGGTCCGCTTCCACTGGCCGGTCTCGCCCGGGACTGAGACTGCGGTCGGCCTTGGCTCCTCCCAGGCGAGGACGTGCAGGCGCTGGACAAGAAATCGGACAGGATGCGACGCTCCACTAGAGGGACAACGACGTGAAGTTGACGTCAACGTCGACCGGGTGAATCAAGAATCCTTTGCTCGGCTCTTTCGAGAGAAAAATATCGTGCCAGAACAGCTTCTTATGTTCAGCTCAGTGATACTTCAAAGCATAGAAGTCGTTTGGGTTTTCTCGAGGCTCTCCACGACTCCCACACTGTTATTGGGCCTGCACATGCAATTTATACGTATCACACACGTCTCATACGTCTTAAAAACTATAACGAACTTCTTCCTTCCCCCTCCGGAATACGTAACAATTTTGTAGACTAGTCAGGACGAAGTGGAACGGACGGGGAGTTTTTCAAAGAAGGTGTCCTGCAGGATCAGCCTAGTGAACTCATCCTATTACTTCTTCCTGTCGTTACTAGAATTCCTCATCTTCTTGTTAAGACTTGGTTCCTTGAGCGACCCCGCTGCAGGCGCTGCAGCTCTCTTGCGAAGACGGGACTCCTCACGGGGCGCCTCGGCGGACGGCGGAGGCTCTTCTTCAGCCACTTCGATGGACTCAAGTGCTTGCAGTCGTCTGATGTCCACCGGATCCAATCTCTGGATCTCTATCTGCGGCTTTTGGATAGCATGACCTCCGACACGAGGGGACACGTGCGCAACCACGCCTTGAACTCGCCGACTCGTGCCTTCGCCTGGATCCTCCTTGGGAAGGTCCGGATAAGACTTTTTGTTGCGGCTCGGGAAAGCTGCAAGCAGAGGGAGTAAAAAAAAGAGATACTTCATGACAACGCATTAGAGCAACATGCTGATATCTGCTTACGCGACACCGCACTTATCCTGCCGTTGATGGAGCCGCTGGAGGTGACAGTAGTCGTTATTGACCTGGACCTTCTGCCTGGTCCGGACACCAGCTGCATGACTTGCGTCAGGCTGTCTGTTAATAGACCCACGTTGTTCAACACCTGGGACATGTGTTCCTTAACAGGTTGAAGGTATTCCTGCGTGAAGCAAAACAGTCAAGCGATTTCCGTACATCTGCCTACATCTGATTCTACTAACAACGAGTCTTCGTTGAAACTCTTCTTCGGACGCCACATCACCACCACTAGGCACTTGTCCGCCCTGTCGGTCCGACAGCTCTCTGAGATGCACGCGAAGTTCGGACAACTCCATCTCCTGCGCCTGCAATTGAAAGATCTCGGGCTCGACATGACCACTTTCAGCAAGAAAGCAAGCAAAAACCGTACCAAATTTTCCGACTTGAGGGCATTGTTTAAAGCCAGTGCCGCGGAAATCTCCTGCATCCGCTCGTTGAGCGATGACGCCAGGTCTCGATTCTGTCGTCGGAGCATTTTCAGTCGATAAGACCGGCCAGACTCCGACAAGGAAAGTCCAGACGAGGAATGACTCAATGAGGAGACTGTGGAGAATGAGAACACCGTGTACAACTTGACCACGATAGCGCTGATCACTCACCGTTGGCTCTCAGAACGGAGGTCTTGACCGAGAATTTCTTCTTGGATTTCTTCTTGGCCCTCTGACGCGAAATGCTCAGCGTGGCTTTGGAGTTGTCCCGGCGGCTTTTGGGCGCCTCATACCGGTAGGGTCCTTGTTCTTGATCAATTGTCTTCGTGGAGCTCCTCTCTTCCTTGTCTGGCTCATCACAATGGGTTGGTGGGACCTGGGATCCGGAGGGACCCGGTTCCTCGTCAAGTGTTGGCGTCGAGCTTTCTCCTGCCTCTTTTACCCCATCGTAGCAAGTCGGTGGCGCCCCATCAGACCCAGAGATGCCTGGTTGCCGTTCTAATATCGGCGTCGGCCTCTTTTTCGCTTTGTCCATTCGGTCCCGCCGAGTGGATGGCACCACGGAACCGGAGGGACCCGTTTCCGGATCGAATATCGGCGTCAACCTCTTTCCTGCCTTATCCTCCCGGTTTCGGCGCCTCGATACGTCCTCAGACCCGAAGGTACCCGGTTCCGGGTCAAATATGGCAGTCGACCTTTTCCTAGTCTTATCCACTCGATCACGGCGGCTCGGGGGCAACTCAGAACCGGATGGACCCGGTTCCTGATCCTCGGGGCTCGTCATGATAATTGATCTCGAGAGTGACGATAAAAAAAACTGAGAGCTGAAGGCAGGAAAAAAAAATAAAAACGAAAAAGGAAAACCTGGACAGTTTCCCTTTTTCTCTGGTCCACGTAGAGATGTATATCGAGCCGGCCCGAACAGCCCGACACTGAAGGGAGGTTTTATGAGCAACCAAGATGTCTTGGCCCAATCGATATTAAGAAAGTGATATAAGTAGTGAACGAATCCATGAAAGCTTCTATGAAGTAGTGCACTTGATGGAAGTCATGTCTTCATGGGTAGAGTTTTATTGTAAGGGACCAAGAAGAACAGAATGTACTGTATGAGTCCAGAAACATGAGAAGACTTACGATGAGGTTTTCGCTAGGAAAAACTTTTTTAGCATAAACTTGTTCAATATGATTTAGATAAATTACTACCGATCGGTACAAGTAGTCTTACCATCGTGGGGCGGACAATCAGTCCAAGTTGGGGGGTATTCACCAAAAGAGAGTCACAAATGATTAATAGTTGCATCACAATTGGAATTGCAGATCCCTGAATCCTTATTTCAGCGCGTGGGGGTCCATTAGGATGACCTTCACAAGCTACTTGTCATGCTTTGGAAATGAATGAAAAGACACACCCTCATTCACTGTGGTCTTGCAGCGTTGGAATGGCGTTCACGTCCAGAGGCACCCACATCCACAAGATGACCTAGGGGAAGGGGACCAACGGCAATTCGCTAAAGAAAAATGTTGTCACTAACAGCTGTGGAGCACAGTACATACACTACTCCGATCTCGAACTCACCTGAGGCTGACAGATCTGCCTACGTCAGGCCAGCCTGAGGCCCGGGCCTGCTACATCTCTTATCTCCATCAACCCCTTGTCTCGGGCGCAGCAGCTGCGCTGACAAAGCTTTGCTTTGCTGTGTAGAGGGAGGTCAGCAGGGCTCTCTCAGGCAACGCAGGCCGATGACAGCTGACGCCTACTACTGTGGGCTAGGGACGGGGGTGGGGCCCGAGTCGATTGTGGTCGAGCTCGACTCGATTGTCTGGACGGCTCGTAAATCGTTTGTGAACGTTCCACCGCGAGTGCAGTGAATACTGCAGTGCAGCCTCAATGTGGAAAGCAGCGCTGCTCCCTTGTAGTTAGTCTCAGCTGACAAAGAGGTGCGCATGCGCGGGGTGAATGGACACCCTCCTACGTGGGAGACCTCTGAGGTCAGTGAAGGAGAGCCTGATCTGAGCCCGGGGTCACCTATTCGACTCTCTCTACTGCATCAGCAGCTCTCACGAGAGGACGGCGGCCACCGGCAGCCTCTCCTTGAGGACCGCGCAGAGCACCCGAGGTGTGGAGTCGGTGGCGCACGGTCATTCAGGATAAAAACTATCTCCGAAGAAGGTCACTAGTCTGCGGCTGGTAACGACTTTATTAGCCTAGAATGCTAAAACTATCTCTCCTCTGTGATATGACAAGATTAATAACAATCTTATAATATTCTTATGCCGGCTATATAACTACTGAACAATCTACTTTTCTTTGCTTTTTCTTCGAGCTTGTATGCTTTCTCCCCACACAGACGGACTCTGTCCAGCTTGTTGGATTTTTAGCCAGTCTGATGACGCTGGTCCTATCGAGGTTGAAGACGTTAAAGACGTAAAACATGATGTTCGTACTTCCATATATTCCTTACCCGGCATTTCATCTTCATTTTCCAACACCATCTGAATGGCCTCTCCAGTCTCCAGAGTGTCCAGGCTCACCGCTTCAGAGAGGATCTCGTCACCCAACAATGAGGTCATGTCCTCGGCACCAACTCCAATTTCTAACTGAGGTTCAGCAGGAGTCGAAGTCTCTGTGACACCGCCCGAGTCATTGTCATTGATAAGTGCATGGACGATGGTTTTGCATCCCGACCCGACAGCACTACTCTTGTGCACTTTCACCATGTGCTTTCTGAGGTAGTCACTGCGAGCAAAGCACTTCTCACACTGGGTGCACGAGTAAGGCCGCTCCCTCGTGTGCGTGCGCACATGCTTTCTTAAGTCGGCCTCCTTGACGAAGGCGCGCCCACAGAACCTGCACTCGTGCGGCCGATCGCCGCGATGAGCGCCGCGCACGTGAGTACTGAGTGTGGAGCGAAAGCGGAACCGCCGCGGAGGATCTCCAGGAGGGCACAACCGGCATACATAAGGCTTCTCGCCCGTGTGCACGCGAGCATGAACCTTCAACTCGGCGCGGGAGGAGAGGAACTTGTGACACGTCGGGCACTCATGCTTTCCAGTGCCGCCGTTTGCTTTGCCTTCACCTTGGCCTCCGCCGCCATGTTTTCGCCGTGTGTGTTGGTAGAGATAACGCTTCGTCTTGAAGACTTTTCCTCCACATGGCTCGCAGACGTACAATGGCTCCCCTACACCCAGTTGGTGACTATCAATGTTGGCGTGCATCTGCCGGTGTTGCGCCAGCGAGGGGGCAGACTGAAAGTCCTTGTTGCAGTCGTCGCATTTGTAGGCCTTTCTAGCGTTGTGCACATTCAAATGGTTGATGAGATAGCTTTCCCCGGCAAACGCCTTGGGACAATGCTCACATTGGAAAGGCTTCTCGCCGCGGTGGTTGCGTTTGTGAGTCTCCAGGGCGGCGCGCGTGGGCGCCGTGTAGGCACCGCAGCAAAGGTCGCAGCTTAGGTCTTGAGGTGGCGGTCGCGGCGCTCTGTGAGCTTGCTGGCGATGCAGGTCCAGCCTGAAACGAGACGAGAAGCTCTTGCCGCAGTCACAGCAGGAATGCTGAGGCCGTTGGGAAGAAAGCGCCAGTTGTTCTCTCCGTCTCTTCAACTTGTACTTTTCCGTGACCAATAGATTATTGTCTTTATGATCTTCGTCCCGGTCCTTTATGTGCAGGAGCGAAAAACTGACGGGATTTTCCAGGACGCTACCCATGCCTAGAAGCAGGTCTTCTTCGATTCTCTCTGGAAGAACATCGATGCCCAGACATTTCAGCCACTCCTCAGTCTCACCAGATACAGGTCTGTCAGCACAGCCGTAAAGACCGCGCAGGATCTGGGCGATGGTAGAGTCGGCAGCGTCGGGAATGACGATCAAGGCGTCTTCCTCAGTATTGCAAAAAGTCTCCTCCAGCGCCGATTTAACTAGTCTCGAAGCCGCGGCCAGCACGACCGAGTGGCAGCGAAACACGGACTTGGTGCTGGTGACGATCTTGATGTCGATGAATTCTCCGCGCTCCCAGAGTCGACGACAGGAATGGAGGAGTCCCTCAGCTTGATCCTGACGAAAAGAAGACATCTTTGGCCCCTTTTTCGTCTGTTTTTGCCTTTTCTGCAGTTTGTTTGTTTTCTCTGCGTCCTAAAACAGACTCAAAGTAGTGATGTTTGAGGGGCCAGCCCGAGTCTGGAAGCCAGTGGGCTCGCCCGGCAGACTTTTGTTCAGCCCGACCCGAGCTCGAAAGAAAGGTGACCACACATATCACTAACTCCAAAAGCATTTCATGCACTTGCTTGGAAGCACTGGAACTCAGTGAGCAAGATGGTCAACGACAGCTATTCTTCGGTATTGCGTAACTTTCCAAAAATGCGTTACGCAACCTTTCCAAGGGAACTAAAAGTACAGTCTATAAATGCTTCGTGCGCTGTTCAGCAACCCACGGAAGGAAGGCTGATAAGTTCCTTGGCACCTCTCTGTACCTCCTCAAATCCATGAGCTTGAGATGCAAATTGAGCATGATTGGTGTCATACGTGAATATCAGCTGGTTTTTTTGCATGACCTGAAAATTATCTACTTTGAGTGTGGATAAGAAGACTCTTTTGGGGTCTTCAAAGTGGTCCTCGTGGATTATGTCTTCATGCGCGTCGACCTCTTCCCCCATTGGGTTTTATTACACAGGGTCTTTCAACAAGGGTGCGATAGGTTTTCTCACTAGCGAATTCTACATTTTTTGCAGACAGATGAGTGTGCAATGACTCCAATAAGACCTACATGGTCAAAGAGAGACCCATGACATTTATGGTCATGCGGGTGAAGGTGCGGGGTACATCCAGAATGATGATGAGTTTTACCTCTGTTCTGTTCTTCTTTTTTATGACATTGTGACGCCCTACGTCATCATTATAAATCTGTGAGTAGGAAACAATTTGTCTGCTATTCAGCTTTCCTTTGAGCCGTTGCACACTTGTCTGCCTGTGAGAATGTAGAATCCGCTAGTAAAAGACCTATTGCGTCCCTATTGAAAGACCCTGTAGTAAGTGGTCCATCAGGCTGAAAAAATATAGGTCACAGGTGAAATGTGTTTAAGAATTCCTCTTCCTGTGTGGCTGCGCTTGGATCTGCTTCCCCTCCCTTCCCAGCAACACTTGCCATTGCCTCTTTCAATGCATCCTGGAGGTCCAGTGAAGTTCAGGGACCCAATCCCTATGACACTTTCTCTTTGCAAAGAAGCTCTCATCCGTTTCTAAACATGTTTGACCCGATGACCCTCGCAATCCTCATACTGCACAACAATGGGTTCACCCAGGTTGACCACCCCTTGGTGGCTGAGCCATTCGTCCATAACATCTCAACCCCATCTTTATTTGCTTTGTACACTTTTACGGTACAGTTGCGTGCCTGTGCCAGATCAGGTGAAGGTCCTCTGTGGGTTAAGTTACAAGTGTTTCTTTGAGCCGTCGTCGCTGCAGTACCTGAGATGCAGCCAGAGCACAAAGCAAGAAGAATTGAGTGCTGAATCTGTCAGTCGCAACTGGAGCCTCAGCTTGACTTGTACCCTGCTGTCGTATCGTGAGTACTCGTCAGGGCTGCCCGATTTAGATGTATCTGATCGATTTGGTTGTGGTTGTCCTCGTTTTGGGGGATTTATGTAATGTTTGACTGTCTCTTGGACTGACCCTCTCATTGAGCTGTTGGTCGATTTGGAACATTGTTATGCAATAATTTGCCCGTCTTCACATTGAATATGGTCATTTTGGTCTTAGAAACTCGCATAGTAACTTCCTGAGCAAGAACCACAGAAAAGGGAAAATAACAACAGTCGAGTTACGGATAAGTTAGAAACCTGTGTAATCTTAACGTTGCTCTCAAACTTTAGTGCTTTCGAGCACTTGACTTCTCTCCTTTTTCCATTGACTGGACTTATTTCCCGAGCTTCACATGGATCCCACAGGTCCTCTATCCCCAGTGGGATTCAGGTCCTTCCAGAGCTTTGAGTAGGATGGATCGCAGCTGTTGCATCAACTAACGGGATCAACCCATTTTCAGCACTCTCGAGCATTTCACATCTTTCTTACTTCTATGTCCTCCTTCCCCGTGCATCTGTCAGACCAGAGGAGGATCTGGACCAATGGTGATAGTACCGGACGTCCAGCTCAAGCAGCCGTTCAACCCTCCTTTGTCATTGTGGTGAAGTTAACCTGTCCAGTCTTGCCTCTGGTACACTTGAGACAAAAGGGTCAATGACCCCGGAACAGAGAGGTTCAAGGTCGAGCTTTCTATTCTCATGAGCAGCAGCTTTACTCTGTTTCTGGCGCTAGCGCAAAGTCTCCTCGCCCGAGCGATCGTTCAGAAGGCTGGAGTGAGCGACGGTGCTCATGTGGTCGCAGGTGAAAACTAACGATCACTCTCAAAGTCACGGCAGACTTGGAAGCCTCAGAAGAGCTCAAGAAACTGTGCAACTTGAGTAAAACTAATCAAGCGAGTGGAATACTGACGGTAAGTTGTGAAGCCGACAAAATCGGCATTGTCGTCGGGGTCGCGTAGGGCTTCAGTAGGGAGATTAAGTTCACATCTGTGGGCGTGGCAGTCGTCTCCGGCTACTTTGGAGGTTTGCTGTGAAGTCAACGTTGTAATCATTTCAGGTTGGACAAGTTCTCGGCTTTCACGATGACCAAGTTTGATCCCAATGATCACCAGCACATAAGGTGGAATCCGCTGAAAAGTGAGTGGATCTTAGTCTCACCTCACCGCATGAAGCGACCGTGGTCAGGTCAGGTGGAGAGGACTCCGGAGAGAGAAATCCCGGACTTTGATGGGAAAAATCCCCTTTGCCCAGGGGTGACCAGGCCAAACGGCGTCAAGAATCTGAATTACGACTCGACGTTTGTATTCACCAATGACTTTCCAGCAATGCTGGAAGATGTTCCGATTCCAGAAAAGAGTGACAATGATGATGATAATGAACTGTTTAAATGTGCGGAGGCCAAGGGAACTTGCAGGGTCATGTGCTTCCATCCCAAGTCAAATGTCACCATAGCGTGCATGAAACTTGCCGAAATCGTCAGGGTTGTCGACGAGTGGATCAAGGAGTTTCTAGACCTGGGCAGGCAGTACACGTGGGTGCAGATCTTTGAAAATAAGGGTGCAATCATGGGCTGCTCGAACTCACACCCGCACTGCCAGATTTGGGCATCCTCCTTTATGCCCAATGAGGCACGAGTCAAGGACGACAATCTGAGGAGATACTTTGCAAGGAACAATTCCAACATGCTGCTTGACTACGCCAAGAAGGAGCTGGCACGAGGTGAGCGGATAGTCTGTTCTAACGACGACTGGGTGGCCGTGGTACCATACTGGGCCACGTGGCCCTACGAAACCATGATTCTTCCACGCGAGAGGCACATCCCACGAATCAGTGATCTTGACAATGAGACAACGAACTCACTGGCTGACATCATGAAAAGACTGACCACCCGCTATGACAACCTCTTTGAGACCAGCTTCCCCTACTCCATGGGATTTCACGGCGCTCCAACAGGAGTCCAAGGTCTCGATCCAGCAGAGGCACACCATTGGCAACTCCACGCCCTCTACTATCCACCCCTCTTGCGCTCTGCCACCATCAGGAAGTTCATGGTCGGGTATGAGTTGCTGGCGAATGTTCAGCGAGACTTGACTGCAGAGCAAGCGGCCAAGAGGCTAAGGGAGCTGTCGGAGGTGCATTACAAGGATAAGACGGCTTAGTCTCATTTGCACTTCCACATTGCTTACCTTAGCAAAGACAGGAGCAATATGTAAAAAAAGATCACTTTTTGCTGTGTGCTTACACTGGTAGACTGATGTTTTAAGCTGCAGGGCGACCTCAACACATTGTTTTTCAATAAATTACGCACGATCGAATGCTATCTTTTTTTGACGATCTGCACGAAGGTGTCCTTGGAGATTTCGACGTTCCCTATGGTCCTCATATGTTTCTTCCCTTCAGCTTGTCTCTTGAGCAGCTTCATTTTTCGAGTCATGTCCCCGCCGTAGCACTTGGCTGTCACATCCTTCTTCAGGGCCCTCACGTCACCGCGAGCGAGGATCTTACTGTTCACAGCCACCTGAATGCGGAAGCAAAGGCACAGTATTGATTTAAAGTATAGCAGAATGCACGTCAGATGCTTGAAACTTGTCTCCTGATGGAAAGCAGACATCCAACTTCTGTACGTATTATACAATCTCTACAGATCTGTCATGAGGTCACCTGCACGGCGATAGCAAATTGTTGCCTCGGTAGCAACTCGCACAACTTCTTGACAATTGCCTTGGCCCGTTTCCTAGCCGAACCTGCGTGGGAGACGACGGCCATCTCTGGCACGACTTTGCCGTTCAGGAGCACGTCCATCTTGACCAGCTTGGTCTCGACATAACCTGCGGACTCGTAATCAAACGAGGCGTAGCCAGAGGATAAACTCTTTAAGTCGTCGAAGAAGCTGAAACAGAAATATTTTGTCGTTTCGTAATACAAACCACCGAGACACTACAAAATCCACCTCGACGTCTTACTCTGCCACGATTTCAACCAACGGCAACAGCATCTCCATCTTCACTCTGGTTTGGTCTATGAACACGGTGCTGATGTGTTGGCCCCTAAAAAAGAAGCAAGATAAAACTTTAGTATTGGACAGTGGTGGCAAAATTCAAAGTCCGATAAATTTGTGACTTGTGTCCAGATTCCTGTCGAAGGAGACATTCTAAAACACGCAGAATTGGAGAAAAGCCGGCGCAAGGACGAGCACGACAGCTTCAAGATTGTCAATGTCAACTACGTGTAAGGGAGAGGCCAGCAAAGTTTAGGGTCCATCCCATTCTCAATTCATCAGGTGTCCTGATTGCCAAGATTGCTCTTGTTTAGGTTGACCCAGCTTCTTGACAGAAATGAGACGTTGACCAGGTCATTTTCCTGCGTTGCAGTCAGTCTCATTTGTAAGTTTTGCTACGTACTTTGCAAAGCAATGATGGCAAAGCACTCCTCACCTGCACTCTGAGCTCAAGCTCTGGATTGCTGAGAGATGCTCGTGAGGTGAGATGACTGTCCCACGCACTACAGGTTCCCTGTAGCTTGCAATCTCGTGTGAGTCCGGCCAGTCAGAGGGACTCGTCACCTCTATCTCATTCTTGCCGCCAAACTTCTTCACCAGATGGTCTCTCACAATCAGCCTGCAATGCACAAGTGATTCCCACTCAGATAAAAACAACCCCACGCGTGTCACTCAGACGAATATTCAACCTGTACGGCACTGATGGAGAGGTCAGCACCACTGATGCTCCGTATTCCTGCTCCAACCTCTGCGAGAAGACCTCCATGTGGAGCACGCCCAGGAATCCCAACCGCCATCCGCTACCCAAGGCCGGACTTGAGTCCTTCTCCACTGTCACGCTGGCGTCGTTTAAGCAAATCTTTTCCATGGCTTCTTTGAGCTTGGGGAGGTCCTTGGACACAAAGGGAAACACTCCGGCGAACACCATTGGCTTTGGACGACTTCATTGGGCAGTTTCTTCACAGTTCGGTCTGAGTATTCAACCACTGCTACAAGAACACCACTGATCATAGGTATGGCTCTGTGATGTTTCTCAGAATACAGTGGAACGCGATTAAGTGGGAAAAGTCCGAAAGCAGGGAGCTGTCCCACTTAAGCGAGTCTCGCACTTATCCCAGTGGAGGAAAAGAGACCAGACATGGGACTGTTTCATTGAAAATATCCAGCTTAACAGAGATTCCCAGTTATCCGAATTCCACTTTTTGAGCGTAGTGACCTTCTAGATCTTAGTGAACAAGGTTTAGACCGAACTGTGTAAAGTTTTGGTTGCCTAAAGTCCAACAGGGGCTCCACGTGGGCCGTTTCCTCGCCTGAGAAGAATGTGTCCCCTGGCAGCGCTTCTCTGGGAGCGCGCATGTTGCACGTGAATGCGCCCATCTGTCCCGGGTACAGTGCGGGCACCGGGGTGTCGTGGGGGGTGAGGGCGGAGAGAGTCTTCACAGAGGGGTATGTCTTGGCAGTTCTCAATGAGGTTATCGAATCACCGGGGCGCAACTGGCCGGACGCTACCTGCGCCAGAAGCACGACGCCCCTATATCTATCGTACCAAGAATCCATCACTAATAGACGAAGAGAAGTCTCTCCTTTGGGGTTCTTCTTTTCACTTTTGCCGTTCGTCCTCTTTCTGGCCATGTTGTCGGCAAACTTCTTGACGTGTCCGGCCTCGGCAGCGTTCGGGATTCTCCTGACAACAGCGGTCAGGAGGTCGGCGACTCCGGCCCCTGTTTTCGCCGAGCAAAGGAGAACCGTCTCGGGATCGATCTCCAACAGGGTCTTTAACTGACTCTTGACTAACTCGGGGTCAGCGTTAGGCAAGTCGATCTTGTTGAGCACTGGGACAATGGTCAGGTTGGACGCGAATGCCAGGTAAAAGTTGGACAGCGTCTGGGCCTGTAAAAACGGGCGGTGAACTGTAGTTTCTGGCGTTCGTAACCAGTCATGCCATCATGTGCACCAATGACACCTACCTGAACCCCTTGGTTGGCGTCTACAAGAAGAATAACTCCTTGACAAGCTGTTAGCGAGCGAGACACCTCTGAGCTGAAGTCCACATGACCAGGAGTGTCGATCAAGTTGAGCAAATAGTCAATACCATTATCCTGGAGGGAAAAGAAGGACCACAGAGCATGACAACATGACATTGCACGGCGTACAGGCTACAGTAGTAGCTCACCCGAAATATAATGGAAGCGGTTTGAGCCTTCACGGTGATTCCTCTCTCCCTCTCGACTTGCAGCTTGTCCAGAATCTGCTTGTTGTCATCGTGTTTGCTGATGGCGCCCACGTGCTCGAGGATGCGGTCGGCCAGGGTCGACTTGCCGTGGTCGACGTGAGCCACGATACTGAAGTTCCGGATCCGATCCGGCCCGAACTGGGACAGGTCCGCGGCGGGAAATGTGACGCCGCCGTTATCGGCAGCAGACGAGCTGGACCTTAGGCCAGGCGCCGGAGGCCGAGGCCTGAAGAAGGCCCTCAAGTGAAGACACCTCCACGACATGTCCAATTTCGTCAAAGACGTCAGGCACTCAACCCCCTGATCCGCGCCAAGTCATCATTAGCGTTAAGTGTGCAATAACAGTAATAATAACATGTTTGCTCTGCAGACGAGAATCAAATATTTTTGTTGTTGTTTACAGTGTCAGCTGACGGCCTCTTAAGTGAGACAACCTACTTATCTTGGGTAGCAGGGACAGAAACAAAAAAACCTCATAGGGAGTCAAAAAAATGGTCCGAAGTTGAGTTTGGATGCACAGAAAACGTTCATTGCAGTGGTCATGTCCTGGCGGAGCTACAAGGACTCGTTCGCCCTGCACCTGGTCCAGTACTTCGCCGTGCTGGGGGTGATCTGCGTCTTGTACGACCGACTGCCGTCGACAGAGAGGTGCGTCGGCGATGACCCGGAGCGCTTCTGCCACTCGTTGGCGGTCCAATACACGGCGAGGCTCGTGGACATTGGCCCGCGACCAGCGGGGTCTCCGCAGAACGAAGAGGAGGCAGTGGCGTTGCTGTCTGAGGCCGTCGCCGCCCTGGCGGTGACGGCGCGCTGGCCTGTGGAGTGGGACTGGCAGTCGGCGGACGGATCGTTCTTCCTAAGCTACAGGGATGGAATGACCTTGCATTACCAAGGGGTGCAGAATCTGGTGGTCCGAGTTCGCGGGCGACGCCCGGACGCCGAGTCACTTCTGCTCAACTCCCACTTCGACTCCGTGCCGCTGAGTCCCGGGGCCAGTGATGACGCAATCTCTTGCGGGGTCATGCTAGAGCTTCTGCGCGTACTCTCGCACTCCTCCATCCAGCCCGACAGGGACGTGGTCTTCCTCTTCAATGGCGCCGAAGAAAGCATTTTGCCCGCTGCCCACGGGTTCATAAGCAGTCACAAATGGGCCAAGCAGGTGGGAGCCTTCATTAATCTGGAGGCGGCGGGCGCTGGCGGCAGAGAGGTGCTCTTCCAAGCCGGGCCAGGAAACACGTGGTTACTGAGCGCTTACCTGAAGAACGCCCCGTACTCCTCCGCCTCGGTGGTGGCCCAGGAGGTTTTCCAAGGCGGTGTCATTCCCTCCGACACCGATTTCCGCATCTTCAGGGACTTCGGTAACCTGTCTGGGCTGGATCTGGCATTCATCCGTAATGGGTATGTGTACCACACGCGCCTAGACGACCTATCGCGCATCCACCCGGGCAGCGTGACCAGAGTCGGCGAGAATGTGTTGGCAGTCGTCAGAGCTCTCACCTTTGAAGAAGGGTCGTTCCCGGAGGAGCAAACGTCGCGAGAAGAGGGACCGCCAGTCTTCTTTGAGACCTTAGGCTTCCTTGTGGTCCACTATTCCTCGAAAATTGGGGTTATGATCAATCTGTGTGCCTGCCTCTTCGCATTCTACATCATCCACGGAAGCCTGAAGTGGTATGAGAAGAAGACCGACAATTCTGCCAAGACAATGGCGTGTGAATTACTTTTCGTCATGATGGCAAGAGCTGGAGCGTTGCTGATCTCGCTGCTGACCACTAGTGTTGCGACACTTGTCTTATTGTTGCTGGGGAGAACCATGTCCTGGTACAGCTTTCCCTTATTGGTAATACCGCTGTACGTCTTTCCCACTCTGCTGGCCAACATGCTGGTGCTTAGGGTTGTGGCTGACTCTTTTCGACCAACGAGGACCAAGCAGCAACTGCAAGATCTCTTCTTCTACGCAATCACGTTGGAATTTACTACAGCAACGCTTCTGGGGACTCTGCTCAACGTGAAATCCTCTTACATCCCTATGCTTATGGTAATATTTCCCTCCTTGGCCCACAAAGGGAAGTCCTCCTTGTCAGAGGCTCTTCAGGAATGGTATCAAGTGTTTACGCCCATCTTCAACCCCGCCATGTTGTTGCCTCTAACCAACGTCTTCTACTTGGCGGTAATTCTGGTTCTCTTCTTCGTCCCCATCATGGGACGAATTGGCTCAAGCGTGGATCCGGACATTATCATGTGCGCCCTGGTAGTCACCCTCACTCACGTCTCCACCGCCTATGTCTTTTGGCGCATACCTTCCGCCAACGACGTCCTCCCCACGTGTAAGATACTCGCCTTCGCCGGGGCGGCCACCTTTGCACTGGTGGCATTCACAAGAATCGGCTTCCCCTACTCCGAGGTGTCCCCCCAGAGAATATCCACATTACACACTGCCAGGACCTTCTACAACTCGAGCGGCCACGTCATCCTTCGAGACTCCGGCGTGGCTTTCACGAAGATGGACTACCATGACTTGCCCGAGCTGGACGAAATGGTGCCTGGCTTCGCCGAGCGGCAGAGCCTACGTGATTGCCAGGAAGATGCCTTCATCAACTGCGGACTGCCCTTTGACCGTCCCGTTCTCTCCGTCCGAGGCCTCAAGCAATACTGGATGCCGTTCAAGGAGCTCAAGATCGAGAACGCCATGGCCGTCAAGTTAGATCTAGATGGCGTGGAGGAGTTGAAGGAGAAGAAGATCCGATTGAACTTTACGTTGACCGGCCCTAAGAGAGTCTCGGCAGCGTTCTCCACCACAACCGACGTCCAGTTAGTCAGCTGGAGCTTCACTGACCAAATCCCCAACACTAAGGCCAACTGGCGGAGTCAGAAAAACTACTTCGTTGCCTTCCAACAAGGAAAGTTTGATAATCCTTTAAGAAAGTTCTCTCTCGTTTTAAAACCCCAGGAGAATCGCCCAGGACCAGGATTAATCACTGTCATGCTGAGCGGTCATCTCAACTATGATCCGATCAGGACCAACGACCATTTCACGGACTTACTCAGAAAGTTTCCTTCGTGGACTTTTCCCTGGGCTTGGTCAGTCGATCTTAAGAGTTATGAATTTAACATTCCAGACATGAACTAAGGTGATATTTGAGTGATTCTACGTAGTTCCTGTGATATGCAGCTACTTCATGCTGAATTATATACTTATGCAATCCGTCAGACTATTATTGTTTTAAATCCGGAATCAGTTTGAATGCTGATAGCTTTGAAAGTATCAACCAGAGGCTGCTGAAACTTCACAGGTAGAATGATGACCCCAAGCATTGACTTGATGAGCGAAGATTATTGACATCTGCGAAAAGATGTCGACAAAGATGCATATGCATCCCTATAGGCCTGAGTAGCAGTACAATGCCTAGGAGCTCTTAGGCCTTACTTATAGTGCTGTTTTTGCAGAGATTTGTCAATATTTTAGCTGTCGACTCCGCGTTTAAATGGCCGTTTATACTTTTCATCTGTTGATATAATTATGGGTGAAGATGAACCATGACAGACGTTATGCGAGTGTTTGTCCGGGATCCATTGGTCATTAAATCATTGTCATCCTAAGTACATGTGTCAGCCGCGACCCCTTGATTAAGCATTATTTCTCCTAGTGTTTCATGCTCCGAGCCTCTCAATGATCCATCCGTCATCCCCTTGGACGCAGAGAGACACGTCCTCGCCCTTGGTCGCTACCCGAAACCTCAGTCTGTCGTGCAAGCGATTCGTCTGTCCCTGCCAGAACTCGAAGACTTCTGGAATGACCCTGTAGCCGCCCCAGCTGTCCGGCTTGGGCACACTTTTCTCCTTCAATTCGTCTTTGAGTTGCCTGGCCTTCCACACCATTTCGTCTCTGTCCTTGATGACCTTGCTCTGCGCGCTCACCACGGCGCCGATCTTGCTGTAAAACGGCCTCGTGTGGAAATAAGCCTCCGCCTTGTCGTCTGGGACTTTCTCGACCGTGCCCTCGACACGAACTGACCTCTTAAATGGCTCCCAGTAGAAGACAAGCGAGGCTTTGGCATTTTCATCCAACTCCTTCGCCTTTCTACTGTCCACGTTGGTGTAGAACACAAAGCCCTCCTTGCCGAATTCCTTCAGGAGCATCATCCTAGCCGAGGGGATACCGCTAGCAGTGGCCGTGGCTAAGCACATGGCGTTGGGTTCCTCAATCTCTTTGCTCCTGGAAGCTTCCTCAAACCAGGCCTCGAAGTGCCCGAAGGGCTCCTTAGACAGCAGATCTTTGACGTCGAATGTGTTGGACTCGTGAAGGTAGGGAGTGCGCATGCCTCCGATATCGATCGACATGGCGCAGCAAGAAGGCTGCTGGAACAGCAACTGACGCAGACCCCAGTTGGACAATCTGAACGGTAGAGAGGTCAACAGACGCATGTTGCGCGTCATGGAGCAGTCAAGCGTTCGAGTTCACCAACAAGGCCGTGGTCGTCAGCAGCAGCTCTGTCATTACCTGCGCCCGTTGACTACCGGCGACTGAGTGCTGTACAAAGACGTGTATATGTAGCCCCCATTGCCTGCCCGGAGTTGGGACTTGGCCGCGTAGCAACACAGAAAGCAGCCGTACATCTATATTTTGAAGACAGGCGGAGATCACCCAACCTCGTTCCTGGTCATGGGTGCGTAGCGTGCATAGTCCAAGAACAAACACATGGTTCTCGGCTGGAGTTACGGCTGCGTGTGGCGCACTCTAGGTCGCGCCCGCCTGCGGGACTACTGGCAACGACGGTTTGCTCGCTCCCATCGAAAACCTCGACACCTGTGCCACTGACGGGGAGCGCGTCGACAGCTGCAGGGACTTATCTTTCTGATGACTCCTGACAGAATGGCGGAGACGGAGAAGCCCTCGCTGCTCACCCCTGGGGAGCAAATTCGTCCTGAGTTGAGCTTGGACAAGGCCGTCCACTTGATATGGTCGCTGTACGGTCTCAAAGCCGAGAAAGTCAAAGAGCTGGCCAGCTATGACGATAGGAACTTCTTCTTTCTCGCGCAGTCCGCAGCCAACTCATTCATCAGGAGCGTCAACGAACACGGCTACGTCTTCAAAGTTACCAATCGCAAGGACTCCTCGGATCCAGCCTTTTTCGAGGCGCAGAACGAGATCATGACGCATTTGTCGAAGGGCGGTTTCAGAGTGCCAGAGCCGGTGCCTGACGTCAGTGGTAGACTTTTGAGTCTTCAGAGGCTGGACGAGACCGAAAGTGTCTTCGTCGTCAGGGTGCTCAAGTTTCTTCCAGGAAAGACACTCTACGAAGTTGATCCGTGGACCACCGAACACTTCTTCCAATGTGGCACGTTCGTCGCCCAGATGGACACCCACCTGAAGAGCTTCAGTCATCCAGCCTACGAGACACGACGTACGATCTGGTCCCTCTCCAACGTGCCGGAGCTGAAGAAGTTTACCTACGCAGTCAGTAAGAGCGAGGACCGCGAGCTTGTTGACGATATAGTCCGGGCATTCGAGATCGATGTCGTGCCAGTGGAGGACAAGTTGGAGAAGGGAGTCATTCACGGAGACTTCAACGAGCAGAACATCCTCATGAGCAATTCCGACGGAGGAGAGTTCAGTGTCTTCGGGGTCATCGACTTTGGCGACTCGCAGAAAAGCTGTCTGGTATATGATCTGGCCATCACTGTGATGTACATGATGACGAGATGCAAAGTGGTGGACCCCAACGACGTCTGTGGCTACGTCTTGGCGGGATACACCAAAAGCAGAGAGCTCCCCGTCCTAGAGTGGGACGTCCTCCGCGTGTGCGTGGCTGCCAGGTACGCGCAGAGCCTCGTACTGGGGTCCTACACCTACCTGACGGATCCCGGCAACGAGTATGTGCTCATTACGGCGAAGGAGGGATGGAGGGTCCTCAGGTCCTTCTGGACCTGCGACAAAGACGACCTCTACGTACGGTGGAAGTCCATATTGAGCGCGTACTCATGAAGCGTAGTTCTGTTTATAGAACGACCCCTGGCTTCAGTATGTACTACATATACATACATACATTAGGCTAGACCAATCTTCTGATCTCTCTTTGTATGCTATATTTGCTGCACGACTCTATTCGAAGACATTGGAGTCAAGTGAATTACAAACAAAGTATGTTTAGCTTTGTCTTTAAATTTGAGCACTGTTTTATGAACCGAACCAATGAAGTAAAAGTGTTTTGCACGAGAAGGAGGTGAAACAATTTTTGACCATCATTTGATTACTCCTTCTCCATTTAATACTAGAAAACAAACTCTAAGTGCACTCAGCCAAATTCTGAAACTTCTGTGCTTTGGTCTAGCCTAATGTTCAAACTGCACACATGTACAGTACAGACACACAACATGGATGATTCGTCCTTATGGCCCCTTGGCACTTGATCCTTTCGTATTGATCGCCACTTTGTCAGTAGGGCTGTATCGAGTCAAGATTCGATTCGAGTCAAAAGGTTGCGAAGACGAGCCATAACGACATGTTTGAATGTACTACGTATATATGTAAAAATATGCATATGTGTTGCCTGTACAGGGTGCCCCAGAAGAAGCTACCATCAGTTGGGCGCCCACAGGTCGGCCCCTACAGGACGTAGGGAGTGGTTGGTGCCAATGGCCGGAGGGGATCCCAAGCCTTCACTGAAACGTAAATTTGAATCGAATTTTTGAGACCATTTGTAGTCTAAGAGGGTTAAACATGGCCAGAATTTTGTTCTTTTTACCATTTTCCACTTGGATTTTTCTGCGAATCGGCAACATTTCCAAGTTTTCTGGCGGGTCTCATTCGTCCCCCCGGTTGATTTTGAGGATCAAAACTTCGGGTTTCGAATAGTATCAATCTGACCGCTCCACGTGTTTCAGAACCTGAGCTCCGGACGCCCAACCAATGGCAGTTACTTCTGGCCCACCTTGTATATGAACTTTAAATGTGCAAGATTGTTTTATACCTAACTCACACACGCAATAAAGAGTGTTCAAACCTAAGGTTGAAACCGAGTCTTAATCGAATCATGATTCGCACATGTAAATTTCTCACCCTACACAGCTCTATTTGTCAGCTGCCTCAAAGCTGTTGCAGCTGTCGACCATAATAGAGAAAGATCCGTCTGAAGAGGTTCTCTTTTAAGCTTTTTGTACAGTGAACTCATATTAATAGAACAGCTTTTTTTAGATAGATTATGCTCAAGTAACCGGAGCACCCTAAAAGAAGCCTACCCAGGGACTAAAATCCACCAGTTCAGGAAGAAATTGTTAAGGGCTAACTCCTTAATGGAGCCAGTTAGATATGTCAAGACTTTCAGTTGAAAGTTTGCAAGTCATAATTACAGTGTCTTTTTGTAAGACAGACGTCGCACTTACAATATTGATTTGAGCCATCTTCTAAAATCTGCAACTTCTAGACCAGACTTGCTCTCCTAAGCAAAGATTCTATCTACTTAAAACTCGGTTCTTACAAATTTTGCCGTATAAACCGGATTTTGCTATTGACAGATGCTCCGCTATCTGCAGTGCACCGTAGATCCTTCAGTTAGTCCTAATCTTGAGCCGGCCTTGGGAAGTCGGTGACGACGATTGCGACCGTGTCTGAGCAGAGATGGACGGGCAGAAGAAGCCCGCCTGCTCCTGCCACCTGCGCTACGGGCTTGTCAGTCCAGACGAATTGCTTGGATCCCGCGAGTGGCGACTGGAGTGCACGGTCTGCGTGGAGGAGAGCGCCGACTGCACTTACTTCTGCGTGGTTGGCTGGGGCCCGGGCGGATACTCCGGTTTACAGCAGCTGAGCGGCGGCAAGCGGATGGCAATCTTCTCCATGTGGGACGACGGGAAAGGCAATGGCGTCGAGGCGATCGAACGTGGAGACGACGTCGTCGTGTCGGGGTTCGACGGAGAGGGGACCGGGTTGAAGACCATGGCGGAATTGGATTGGAAGGAGGGGCAAATGATCACCTTCGTCGTAGAGGGCCGCCAAGTACCAGTGGAGGAGGCAGAGCGAGAGACTTGGGAAGTCTCCTGCGTCGTGATCACGGAGAATGAGAAGCTCTTTCTGGCCAAATATCGACGGCGGAGCAGCCAGAGGCCGCTGAACGAGTGCGGGTTCTATTCCTTCGTCGAGGATTGGGACAGACGTGACGGTTGCGACGGTCACTTGCTCCGCAGGGCGGCGCTGTTTCTTAACCCCGCTCTAACAATCGACAGAAAGAAGAAGAAGTCCTTGACCTCGGCCCGGTTTACTAAGGTGGAGTGGGGTTTTGACTGCTTTGCCAAGGAAAAGGCTCGCGGTGGCGCCGCCGACAAGCCCGGGTTCTTCCTCTCAACCGGAGGCCCCAGCCCAGTAGGTGAAGAAGTACCGAACGGTAGAACGTTCCAGTGCACGAAGAAGGAAGGATAGAGAGTTGACTACGGTTGACACCTATATTTTCACACTGAAGGGATCTTCCTATTCACATCCATGTTAAGCACACCCTAGAACGTATCAAAAAGTGTTCACAGCACGAAAGCGAGATAACAATGGCACAGTAGTAGACATGCTGGTGGAACAGGAAAACGACGACTCCTCTGGGATGCGCGTGCTCAAATAGGTGGGCAGAAACAAAAAGTTGGAATGTATTGATCGGCTCGAGCGCTGGCCTCGTGCCTCGTTCGGGGAACGACTAGAGAAAGGCGAACGTGCCTGTGTTATAACTTGCAGAGGCAGAACACCAAAGGGATGAACGCCCCGATGGCCACGAAGATGGGCAGCATGGCTGTGGAGTCTTCCGTCTCGTAGGGGTCTCTCGTCTTGGGCCCGCTGGGATTGCGGTGCTTCTTGGACGTCGAGGAGAAGTCCGGGGAGTCGCCGAGAAACTCCTCCTCCTCAGGCCCGCTGGGCAGCGGAGGCAAAGTCGGCCAGTCTGCAATGCATACGAGTCAGTTTACTGCGGGATCGCTCACAAGTGTTCTGTTGTCTGATTGTCTCTCTGCCACTAGCTCAAATGAGCGGCTCGCACCTGGAGACATCACTGACTGTCAGAACTCGCATCATCACACATAAATCGACGATTATCTCACCATCTAGGGTTCCCTTCATGAGGACTATGGCGTTCACCTTGGGGTTGTCCCTGTAGGTCTGGAAGAGAGAGAGACAGATAACAGCAGTTTCGGACGAATTGAGGCTTTCTCTCGCTCACCTTGATGAACTCGACTCGCATCTTTCCCCTAGTGAGCTCCGACTCATCACCCTGGTAGAGAATCTTTCCTCCTCTGACTTCGAACTGGACGTACTCGTCGTGGGCGACGCCGCGGCCAACGCGCTCGAAGATGTCGAGATCGGGTGCGATGGTCAGGTCGCCGTTGAGGACCACGTCGAACACCTTCATGTTGGGCGCGTTGAAGTAGACTTCGCTGAACTTCAGCACGAGCAGATAGATGCCGTCCTCGCGCACTGGAATGTCGTAGCCGAAGGTGGCCGTGTGATATCGCTCTGTCTGGTACAGCGCCTGGTCCTCTTGAGCCGCCCTGCCAATGATGAGCTGTTTGCCGTAGTCGGAGGCCGTACCGAAGCGCGCAGGGTCGGCCTGGTAGCGCACCCCGAGCGAGTCCGTGTGCGCCTGCCCGCCGCAATTGACGGCAAATACCACCTCCCCCAGACCCCGCACCTCAGTCAGCAACAGCACCGCCGGGACCCAAAGAAACCGCAGCATCGTCGTCGTCGTCGTCGTCGTCGTCGTCGTCGTCGGCTCCGTCGCTCGGGACGTTGGCACCCGGCTTCGCTGTTATTGGCTGTTGTTGCTCTGAGCTTCGGTGAGCAACAAAACACTAATCAGGGTTGCCACTCACCTCGTCAGGAGATGGAAGGAAAAGTAAGGGTCACTTAGGTCGAACTAGGTCGTCCTCTCGGGGTCGCACCGGGGTTCGTCTGGGCCGCAATGACGAAAAGTGATGCTGTCGAAGGATACTGAGATCTCTCTAAGAAATAGACCTAAACCTGTCTCTTATAAAATGATATTACTCATTTGTTAACGAAAGTCAAGCTTTTATGTGGTAAATTCTACTACAGCACGTCCCTTTGATCTCACATGGTGGAGAAATGGGTCATCCTATAGCAGAAGTGCACACAGTCGCACACACAAATGCTTCTTAGCTTTCGACTGGGGCATGAACCACTTCTGGTCCTCAAGTCAGTCAAAAACGCTCATATCTGGAAATAGTGGATCTGGACCAAACTTTACTAAGGGCATTGAGGAATGAAACGAGTTCATGTTTTCAACCTCCTACCTCCTCCCCCCCCCCCCCAAATATTTTAAGTTTAAATCTAGTTGAACAATGTTGGTCATTGTCCAGATCAATGTCGAGGTCAAGATTTCCCGACCACTGATGTCGACACATTTTGCTTACTTGTCAGTGTCACGCAGTTGCTCTCCTTTTGTGGCTTCACCAAACCTGGCAACCTTCACCCCAAACGTACCGGGTTTGTAGGGTTTGCGCACAGCTCCAGCGAGCCCGGGAAGTGGATCTCCCAGAAAAAAGTAGTGGGCCTGAGAACCCATCAAAATTTTAGCCAATTTCGTCAACTTTTACCCCCTTGAAAAAGTCAAAATTCAATCCTGTTTGGCATGCCTCCATCTCCAGGTGGCCTCCTTTTGAGCACTGCAGCACAAAAATGGGCAGCCTTGACACTGAACCTTTGTACTCAACATTGTTGAGCTAGCTGCACATTCCACATCCAAATTTCACCTCAAAGCGTTCCACTACAGCGTCCGAGGTGATGTCATGGTCGTGGAGAAAACTTTTGGGAAGGACTGAACGTGGATGGATTTAGCACCTCCCAGCAGAGGTACCCGGAGTTGCTCAGGTACTCACCACAATCCCGCCCACCAGTGGACTCGACCCGCTTTGTGTCCTCCCACTTCTGGACTGCTCAACACTCAACTTCTCACCTCAAAATTGACCTCCATCCCGCCTACGTCCTTTGCATGATTGCCCGAGCATGAAGTAGCACTTTCTGTCACGAGTTTCAGCCTGGATAATTTGAGGGATATCAATTGGCCGAAGGCAGCCAACGTGGCAGTTTAAAAGAATACTTTCAATCTTCCAGCATTTGTTTTGACCTTGAAGGCCGTGGTGCATTTTGATTCATACTTGATGACTACCAACATGCGTGAATATATCATCATTGCCCGGGAACAACATTAATTGAATCAGCAGCAGGAAGCAGCAGGAGGACCTGCCAGAACTGCACCAACCCAGTTCTTTGGTCTGGAGAGTCGCTCTTGCCTAAGGATCCAATTCTGTGAACTCCGGTTGTACTGGTAAATGGTGTCAACAGCTTGACTGCCAAATCCTCCCACCAGGAGAAAAGTGTCTTCATATTGCACAGACGGCATGCAACAGATTTTTTGTGGCAGAGGGGGTCCGGATCTCCACTGCCTTGTCTTTGAGTTATATATCTCAGTGTGACTCAAGCGTTGCCTCCAGTCATTTTCTCCTCCAGCCACAACAATATCATATCTATAAGAAGAAAGAACAAGACCTGATTAAAGAAGGCTCGGAAGTAAAAGTCAGTGGGAAAAAAGCAAAAATCAACTTTTTCCCACTGATTTTCAGTGATAAAAAGTTGATCAGTCATAGAAAATCCTTCTTTCACTATTTTTCAATTTTAAAAGATTGATTTGAAAATTAAATCTTTTTTGCCTTGTCTCCTTTTGTCATCTACCTCGGATTCTCATAAGCACGGTAAATATGTAAAAGCAGGAAAAAGTGTGAGTTTTCATGGTGCTTTAGTAAAGAGTAGAACATTTAGGCACTTTGTGGTCTGAATTATATCCAAAACTGATGAAACTGATATTGGTCAAATTTATTTTTGTTTGAAACGGGCAATCCAATGCATTCATTTTTGTGTGCATCTTCGAGAGTGAGAAAGTGGATGCATAACACCAAATATTGTCTTACGAGTCTCCTTTATTGACCACTCCACAACCATGACCCCCTCGTCCTCGGGTCATGTCTGCCAGACTCCGGAATGTTCCACTCTCAGGGTCAAACTGAAATGCTAAGTTTTCGTAACCGGACCTGTTATTTCCCGATATGAACACGAATCCAGGTTCCACTTCCACAGCACAATGCTGGTACATAATATTCGGTAGTCGAGGTCCCTCAGAAAATTCTCCATCTTGGTAAAACTCGGAGGTTCGAGCACCGAATCTGGAATGATTGCACAAGTCACTGACTTTCCATGCGTTTGACACTTGGGTATTATTTCTGTCTCTTAAAGTAAAAGTGAATCCAACTCCTGCACACTTCTGTAAGTGAGATTTCTTCAGTCCACTGTGATTCCTCCAGTCCTGGATCCTTGGTAATCTTTATGTCTGACCAGTGGATGCTCATAGTTTCTCATAACAATACTTTTTATATACTTTGATTTAAATTATCAGTGCAAAAAAACAGGGCTTTTTAACCCTGATTGACTAGTGATATCTCGCCGGTCAGCTTTCTTTCCCAAAAAATCCACTTCAGGAAATCCCTCGGGGTATCAAGTGCCCATAAAGGTCGGAAAGCCCGTTTTTGGACTGCTAATTTGTAACTTGATGCTGTCATTTCTGAATTCATGAACCTTCTCCTATGTATCATGTTCAGTATTGTTGTGACCAGAAAGTGGACTGAACTGCAACGCTGGTGCTGGAGCTTATGCAGACAGTCAAACCTCGGTTCTCCAAGTGATCACAACTTTCTACTTCATTTCCTTCGGATATCTACACTCCCCTGCTTTCAGCCCAACCTCTTACTATGGATCACATCGGGGACAGGCCTAGAGCAGCTCTAATCAGACCACAACAACAGAAAGGTTCAGTTGTTCATACCCAATTCCTCCCGAGATCCAGTAACGGCCATCACTGAGTTTTGCTGCACTGGAATAGCGCCTCTCATGTATCAAAATGTCTCCCAGGTCAATCCACTCAGCTTTAGTGTACTTGAAGCACGATGAGGAAGATCCATCACCTCCACAGCAGAGGACTGATTTGTCACTCTCATCCCATATGGCAAAAGGAGCATATTTGTCACTTGGCAATTCAGGAACTTTATGGCAAGTTCGGTTAGGATCAGACCCTTCCAAAGAGGGGAGGTCAGTGACCTCAGCATCAGCTAAACTAACTTTACCATTCCAACCGCCACAGGTGAAGAGTGATGTGCGGCCTGCAATTGAGGTACAGTGTGTGTAAGAGTCAGACACTTTCTTTGCCTGGATCATGTACAGGGTGGCCAGGAAAGGGCTTCTGGGTTTTAGAGCTTCCTAACTCTTTAAAAAGGAATAAGAGATTCAGCCGAATAGAACAAAAGTGGAGGAATCAGAAGCTAACGTCAGCCAACATTAGCTTTTGGTTGCTTTTCAACTTTCACTGATAGAAACAGGAAAAGGTGATAAGAACTGATAAAAGTCACTTGACACATTTTGCACTTTCCTTCCATGAAAAGAACTTCTTGATTCTCCTCAATTCTTTGATTTCCCCCAAAGTGATTTGAAATGAAATTCGTATCCTGCACTTCAGTGTCAACTTGGCATCAGGCTGACTCTTTCCATCCCTCATACTAGCAGAGCTATTAATGTGCACACCCTGAATACCCTTCCAGGAGGAACAGTGCACAAAGGTAAGGGGAAAACTAATAATGAGTGTTGTAGAGGATTCAATGAGGGAGATCAAAGGTGAGGAAGCCTTGAAAACTCCGGTCAAAAATCCATTTTGCAAACATACAATGAAGGAGCAACTTTTTGTCCTGAGTGAACAAATAGTGGCAATCCTGTATTGTCATGTCATGTCATACCTTCCTGAATGCAATGATCATGTCCGTATGTACAGGTGGGGCAGTCAGAGGTGAACTGTTTGTCTTTTGTGAGGAGACAAGACTGATCCTTTTTGTCATAAGTAAACCATTTGCAGGCCTCAAGAGCTTTGCACTCCTCGGCACATTCCTTGGCATCAGCAGCAGCATCCACAGATATCAATATTCCATGAACTCTAGAAAAACATGACACCATCATGGCCTTCAAACATCTGCTGCTATAGCTCACTTTAAGCCTTTACCTGACATTAGGAAGAAAGCACTCATCATTAGAAATGGAGACATCACCAGAGATGCAACTGGGGCACTTTGAGGTGCTCAGATCTTCACAATTTGCCCAGCACAAACAATACTGCAACTGAGATACTTTATAAGTAGTCTTTTCTCCAAAGAAATAATGAGCCCCACTCACTGAACTTCCTGGTTTATAGGTAAAGGAGCTGCTGCCTTCAACAGTTGTGCAGTATTTCTGACATTGCTGCCACCTCTGTGGCTCAGAGGTTGCGCCGAGATACAGTGATTTCGTACATTTGCCATTCACTTTAGGGGACTTCTCTGAAGCACTGTTCAGGATTCGGGATTCCAAGACCACAAACAACAGCAGATGTGTTGATCTCATGTTGGAAAATCAGATGACTCCCCTGTAAACTGCAAGGCTAAGAGGGTTAGTGCACCTGCACTGGTTCTTACTGTTTTGCGTTGAGTTATATACTTGGTGCAAATAAATAGCTTCACAGTACTTCTGCTTCAACTCTCTTGTCTCCATTTTACTAAAGCAGCAATGGTCCCCTTGTGACCTTAGTTGCCATGTAACCTTAGTCCAGTTTCTGTCTAATACAACCAATGCAGAACATGAAAATAGGACCAATTGACAGTTGAAACAGAGCCAAACCTGCTGGTGTATTAGGCGGCCGTGAGGAGTCCATGATATTGGTTATAAGCATACAACAGGGAGTTGGAACATTAACCAGAGAGTCATGTATGAAATGACGAAAGCAACTCAAGATGACAAGACAAGGTAGGAGCACGCTCTCCCCTGATCATCGGCTGGCTCTTCTCTGAGTCCAGCCAGCTTCCTGCAGTACACAGACTACTGCCAGGGCGGGCCTAACTGTAATATAAGCCATACCATGGCCAACTGCACTTATGCTCTTCGTAGGTAGCACATGCTGTGACCTATGCTGTGGCGTTCAGGTGCTCACGCATACTGCCTTATACAGGGTAAACTACGTCCAGACAAATGTGGAGGTTTTGCAGGGAACAGCTCGTTGGTGACGCCGCCCGAGCGCATGGCACGCTTCACTGGACTGGTGTGAGCAATACTGGTATGTCAGAGTGGTACTGGTATGAGTACGTCACGTGAAGCCAAATGCGAAGCTACATGAGTCAAGGCTTTTGATTGCTGCATTTGCGTTATCATCAGCAAGTTGTCTTCAATAGGCAACCGTGGTCCCACGCGGTCATTTTCTCTGTTGCCAGATGTGATAGCAAGCCGGAAAAAGTGCTCAAAAACGAATCCATGGAACAGAACAATTTATCATACTTACGTCTCCGCAGGGAGTCGTTTAAGAGGCCAGCAAATATTAAAAGAAGGAAACAAACAAAGGAATGGACTTTTTAGACTAAGGCCTACCAAGCTCACATGGTAGACACGTTGAGACCGGATGTCAAGTGATAACAGAGGGTTGTATGTACACCAAAGAATGCTCTCTTCCAATAGTGCACCTAGATGCATTCAGATTGCTAAAAGGAACCAGCTCAGCTTTTCACTGTCAATGCTTGGAATGGCCAGAATGTGGATCCTGCTCTAGAAGGCTTGCACAATGTCTATGAGGATCTTCAACACCATAAGTATGGACTTCTAATGAAAAAGAGAAATGCAACAAGCCTTGTTTTCATGTTGAAAAACGAAAGGTGTGCAATCGTCAACATGTCCGTACAGTGTCACCCGCATGTACAGTGTTGACAGGATGCATGGGAGCACATGACACATGCTAAACATGGGATCACTCTACAGGGCCCACTGTAATTCACATTTGAGATGTCTCTTGTTTCTGGCTCTGAGATCAAGCGTTTGCCTGTGAGTGATGCTCTATGCATGTTCATGTTTCAGAGAAAAGGGCCAGCGAAGAAGATTTGGTCCATCACAACTGAAGCTCCTTCGGCATAGGCTGAGTTCTCACCTTTAAAATTAAACATGCAAAAAGTCAGTGAGAAACATTGGTACGCACAGTCAAAATACCCAAAGTATTTGGCCCTCTGAGACATGACAATGTCGCAGACAGACTGTTCACCTTCCTCTTTTGATATTGTCATTAAGTTGGAGATATTTAATAGCAGATCGATAAGGATGCCAAGAGCTCATTTCTATCATCAAAACATTGACCTTGTGCACCCAATCTTGTGTCCAAGGCTCTTCACGACCCATCGGAGGTGCTCATTCTGCACTAGAGAAGCCGCCAAGGTTTAGTGCGTAGCCCATCTTACCCCACGGAAAATTGCTTGGACTGAAGACGTGACGAGAAATGCAATGTCGACCTTCGACTGAGGAGGCTCAGTAGTAGTAAAATGTATTAGAGTCTCCTCCAAAGAACATTGAGCAGTCACATTACTCTATTTGACAGAGTTGCTGGAAAAGTCTAGGCTGATGATGGCGATGCCGTTCTTGGCCTCGGGTATCCTCTTCCACCTACCCAGTCTGTGCTCTTGGCCGACGGCGGCCACCAACTTGTGGCCGTCTTCAGAGAAGGCAAGACCATTCACGAATCCTTCGAGTTCAACAGATCCGATTTCATCCAGGCCACGGAACCCTTCGAGGCCTCGCCAAAGACGAATTCGTCCATCGCATGAGCCTGAGGCTAATAAGTCCGACATGGGAAAGGTTGCGACAGCACTGATCCAGTTTGGGGTCCCGCTGCCAGTGTCCAAGCCGTGGGCCGCAGTCCGGGTGCACAGCGGCTTCTTCTTCATCACGCCCCACAACGAAATGTGCCTAGAAAAAGATCGGAACAACCTTCTGCCTGCTCTCTTTCAAGGGGTTCTCCTCTCTCCTCACCCATCTTCTCCACAAGTGACAAAGTGCTCCTCGTTGATAAGCCGAACAGAATCAACAGAGGTGGCGGGACCATTGTAGACCAGTTGCGACTCCTCCACAATCTTCCAGACTCGGACGCTTCCGTCGCGGCCGCCAGAGGTCACAGGGCGCTCACGCAAGCCAGCATCGATCCCAGTCACCCGATCTTGGTGACCAAATCTGAAACAGGGGGTGAACCCAGCATAATCTCTAGTGCATCATGCAACCAGCACATTTTGACATTGAGACTGAGTAACACAGGTCCACCGTTAACATGACTCACAGTGTCTCGACGTAAGCCCTCTCATCGACATCCCAGACTTTGACAGAGCGGTCAAGAGAGCAGCTGTAGAGCGTGTGCGAGTTCCTCCGGAATGCGAGCCCCGAGACTGAGTCCCGATGACCCCGGAAGGTGTGGAATAATGCTAGATCCGAGACCGTAAAGATCGTAATGGTGGCGCTGTCATCGCCAGCGGCCAATAACTTAGCATCTGACGAAGCCGCCAAGGTGTTAATTGCTTTGCCACTCCTGGCCACTCTGCCCAACCTTTGACCACTGAAATCCCACTTGGAGATTCCGCCATCCTTCGAGGCCGAGAAGAAGAACTCTCCGACTGTGCAGACGCAGGTCACAGACTTCACGTGACTCTTTCGATCCCTCAGCCACGCAATGTCGGGCACAGAATCGAATGCCTGGAGGAGGAGGGGGGAGGGAAACCAATATTCACTGTCTTTTGTCTCATTTTCATATCTGTTACCAGTGATTTTGCCACGTGGCGGACAAGTTTTCCCGACTTCTCGAGGTCGTCTTGCTGCAACCGGCGCTGGACTGCCTCGTGTAGGCCTTGGCCATTTTCTTCCCCTAAGCGTTCACGCTCTTCCCGCTCGATCTCTTCCAGGTATGCCTTGGTCAGCCGCAGCCTCTTCTCCTCCGCTGTCTCAACTGCTTCATCGTCGTCAACTTCCTCTGTCGCTATGGAATCATCTGCTACTTCGTCTTCGTCGTCAGAGGGGATCTCTTCATCTTCAATCTTACTCTTGACTGTAGACGCCGAGGGACGCTGAAAGAAAAAAAACCCTCGGAAATCTGCGTCCAGACCTGCTGGAGGTCCTCACCTTTCTCTTCCTGTTGGCCAGGCCTCTATTGACCGAGTTCTTCTTCTTCAAGAAGAACGACGACATCGTCAACTCTCCCCACGTTTTGTTGACTGTTTACTTTCTGAAGCGGCACCACAACAACAATCAGGGTTGACACTTACTTGATCAGGAAATGAAATATGGACAAAAGTAAGCGAAAGAATAAGATCAAAAGCATCGGAGCAAGTCTGAAGAGCCTGAAGAAGACCGAACTTATCTCTGAGAAGTATCATGATCACCTGAAGAGTTTTCTTACCCCCACCCTGATCCAGATCTTTGATCGCATGAAGCAGTCAAGAAAAGGCCACTTGTCCAGAGAATCATTTCCTGAGGAGCTGAAAGCTTTTGCTATTACGCTGCAGTTTTATTCAACTAAGGCTTATGAATATGTCCGCAAAACATTCTTAAAGGCCTTGCCACACGTCTCTACAATAAGAAGCTGGTACTCTTCAATGGATGGCAGCCCCGGTTTGTCTGATCCAGCCTTGCAACTAATCAGACAACGGGTTGAAGAAGAATATCACAAGGACAACAAAGTGATCTTGGCCATTATGGTTGACGACATGTCTATAAAGAAACAGCTGGAGTACAGTGACAAGGAGAGACGTTTCAAAGGACTAGTTGATGTTGGAACTGGCGCTCCAGAAGATCCTGATGAAGTACCTCTCGCCACAGATGGCGGTGACACACCATGGCGGTGCCGATGGTTGCGGCATTAAATGACCATTGGAAACTTCCACTGGGTCATTTCTTCATTAATGGCTTGTCTGGTGTTGAACGTGCTAACATGATACGCATTGCTCTCCAAAAAGTACACGAAACTGGAGGATGGATCGTCTCTTTGACCTGTGATGGAACGCAGAAAACTTGGCTATGTTACGTGACCTCGGTGCAAACATGGATCCACACATTTCAAGGCCCTTCTTCGAGCACCCATGTGATCCTTCTCTAAGAGTCCACGTGTTTCTGGACCCAGTGCACATGATCAAATTAGTCCGCAACTGCTTCGGAAGGTAAAAAGTCTTTCAGTCGCCAAGTGGAGGTGAATTGGATGTATATTGAACGTCTACAGCACCTTCAAGAAATGGAGGGACTACGAGCAGGCACGAAACTGAACAAAATGCACGTAAACTGGAGAAAAATGCCCATGAAAGTGAAATATGCGACCCAGACATTGCCAAACAGTGTTGCTGATGCAATAGACTTTGGCGTGAAGACCTCAACCTATCCCAATTTCAAGGATCAGAAGCAACAACTGAATTTATTAGACTGTTTGACTCCATTTTTGACATTTTTAACTCTTGAAACATTCTGTGCAATCAGTACAAGATACCTTTGTGACCACAAACAGAAGTCCACTGGCAGCCTTTACTGACAGAAGCCTTTCATTACATTGAGGAATTAAAGCTGAAGACTGACGAACCTATTTCAACCACGCAACAGAGGACTGGTTTCCAAGATTTTTTGTGTGGTATAGTGGCAGAGCACAATCTTTATGAAGACATTGTAGAAGGTGGTCACATGAAATACATTTTGACGCACAAAATTTGTCAAAATCACCTGGAGCTGGTCTTTGGTGCCATGCGCTCTGGACTTGGACAGACCCAACATGTCGTCAATTTGAGGCTGCCATGAAAAGACTGTTGAATCAACAAGACATCAAAGGGTGAGTTTCAGAAGCTTCTCATACTGTATCTTCGTATGACTGGAGAACTTTTTTTCAGATCTTTTGGAAATGTCAGCCAGCAAGATGGCACAAGACTTCTAATTCTGACACATTTTGCTGCGAGGAATGTTGTGGAAGACTGCTCTGAAGCGACCATCAACCAGGGCACACTTAGGGAGGAAGACATGGACCTGGACTTGATGTGCCAGAACTTGAGCAAGTTCAAGGAATGTGCTGCAACGTATATTGCAGGATACGTGATAAAAATGGTCAGGAGAAAAATCCAGTGCAAAGAATGTCGCAGTGCTCTCCTATGCAAGAAAAAAGAAGCTACAGCTAAGTATTCACTGACATTACGAAAAAAAATGGGGCTCATTAATATTTGTGTCCCATGATGTAGTGGAAGTGTGTATTAAGACTGAAATGGCGTTGCAAGGAGTGCTGTGTAATTCCCCTAATGCGTTGTTAAATGTGATGAACTGTGTCAGTAGAATTCAAGGTTCAGTACTCAACTCAGTTTTCTTTAAGTCTCCTTAGGTGTTTCAAAGTCTAGGCCTGCACATGAGAGAGACTTCTGCTTTGGACAACCATGTACAGACCTTGGCGTAAGTAATTTCAGTGAGGGGAAACTGAGTGCTTAGACTGCGTGGAGTCATTTTTGAGTGGAATTTTTTCATGGAACGAATCCTCCAGACAGTGGCCCATAACTTTGAGTACATGGGTTGACAGCATTGAGTGCCCATAGTAGCACTAGAGCACTCATACTGCAGCGACCCACAG
>JAAUXU010146431.1_pt1 | contig 45085 bp, 33 predicted proteins | sample 7278151 | NCBI WGS metagenome assembly JAAUXU01 (sample SAMN14350113, study PRJNA611818) | marine sediment metagenome | isolation source: surface marine sediment (1.8m) | place: French Polynesia: Moorea | collected 2018-08
GTCAGAAGAATATTTTACAGCAAGTCCTGAAGAAAAAAATTACAGTATTATGCAACTTTAAATGCATTTGGGCATAGCTAAAACTCCTTTTTTTCACTTTCATTTGACTACAAAGTCTTCAAATGGTAGGTGGTGACAAATTTTGGACACCCAGGGGGAATTCCAAGTTCCGACCTAGCCTAATGTACACATATATGCATGCTACAAGATCTGCACACCTGTCACCTTTGCCTGGTGCACTGTCTTCACCATGGTCAACTTAGGTCAACTGCCGTACATTTTATAGCAACCTTGCTCGATTTGCTTGGAACCAAATCTGGATCATGCATACAGTCATCGTGGCGAGGGACATCACTGAGAAATTGCTAGTCATGATTAGAAACCTCTAAATGGCAGAGGGGGAAGGGGGAAGGGGGAGCAACGTCAATTCAGTCATTGTCAACAGGCTGTAACAGTTGGAGAACAGGCAGCATGCCATGTTCAGGGCCAATAATCAATGAAAGAGATCAAGAAGTTGATTACTTGTAAACTTACCCGTGATGTCAATAACTTTGTCATTCTTCCAAAAGTATTTCTGCGCTGTATCTAGAAGCATAGCTCCAAGTCCCAACTTCTGGAATGGCGGCAACACCAGCATCTGGCTGATCCGAGGTCTCTTGTGGCAAGGGTACGCGTAATACTGATACACAGTCATGTAACCAGCCACAGCGTAGCGGGTCTCTCCAGATAGTTGGAAGCATTCATACCTATACGGGAGAAAGGACAAAAGCAGTCAAATTGGTAAAGTTGCTTGACATCACCGTGCCTCACTTACACGACAAAAAAGAGCCAATTGGGGTCATCCACATCGATGAAGGAAGCGGCGTCAATGTAGAACATGATCCAAGGTTGCAGCCTAGCATGGTAGTCAATGAATCCAGGAACGCTGGAATCGCTCTTGTACACCTCAAACTCTCGGGAGGCAACGTCACCTTCTAAAAAGAATATCCAATAACTGTTTGCAAAAACGCAATGACAAAACTAGATATTTAGATCTTACCGCCACTGGTCATACTCCACTTGTGCACCTTCTCCCCCAGCGGTTTGAACTTGGGCTCCTCCTCCCTGACGACCTTCCTAAACTCCTCCAAGTTATTGGTCAGCTGTCCCGGAGCCAAAAGCTTAATGATGGGCGGCATAACCGGGTCGGCGTCCAATCCTCCAATGTCCTCGGGACGGATCTTGCCAGACCAGGAGGCGTGAATGAAGGCGCGGAGGCTGCCTGCCGACATCTGCAGCAGTATTGACATCTCGCGATAGCCAAAAATGTTTTCTCTGCAAAGATTTAAAGGCATGGATGATCTGGGTAGATTAAGCAGGGACGTCCGATGGAATACCACAGTATGTAAAGGAGGCTTGAGGTAATACGACGGAATGAAGAGAAGAGAGAAATAATTGGAGGCTTTAAAGAAGCGACATGGGAGGTTGAGACACGTGTCCAAAGATGGAAAAGGCCAGAGATTGTATGAGGGAAGACTTGGACACCCGTTTTTGGACGCACAAAGGAGTACAGAATTGACGGGGGACCACGTTTTGTTCATGCGGGCTCAGCACTCACTGTTCTCCGTAGACCTGATGACACATTTCCGGCGCGAAGTCTTCCTCGGTCGCCTCGGTCGACGCATCCTCGGGGTTTCGCACCAACCTGAAACGCAGGGCCTCGTTGGCGTCGCACACGAACTCCGAAAGGGCGGACTTGCCCTCGATGGCGTGAGACAGACTAGACTCCATCAGGTCTGCAGGGCAGGGAGGAGATTGGATCAAGATCACACATAGACTCACACATGCTATCTCACCTTGCATTTCGACCAGGACGCTGAACTCGCGAAGCGAAGCAGAGAAAGTCCAATGAAGACCAGGACGTGGACCGCGACGCCGGACAGAATGAGGTACAACGTCGACGTCGGAGCAAAGAGCAATGCTCTAAACACAAATAAAATCTAACAAAAAAGTCGAGCAAAACAAGTAAGTGCTCAGGCAGGCAAGGACTGCCTAGGTCTACAACAATAACAACACTCGACAGGAGTGCCATTTTTCTTCCCTTTTAATGGGACTTCAGCTGTTTCCTTTTCACAAAAGTGTCTAAAAGGGAGTATTCGTGAATAAATTTTTGGCACCCCTGAGAAGAAGAAAATCGCGTTTGCCCGCGAAACCACTGACGATGAAATGTGGTTGAACCAAACCAGAGATATCTTCTCAGGAAGATCTTTATGAACCAGACGCTCTTGAGGGCACAGAGTGACGATACTTGGCGCTTGGAAGCGCCACCTTCCAAGCGAGGAAATGCCCAGCAACTTAGTACGAGTGTGTGTACAAGCACATTGACGACATCTTGTGCTAGGTGGACGCGCAAAGCTACAACAGCACCAACGACAGATAATTTCTCCTTATCAAGCAAGAAAATGATCGAGCGCGAGCAACTGTTTTGGTCGTCCAACAGCTCCGACTTTAGCAAGGTTTGGACTTCCTCGAGGCCCCGCTGATCCGAAAGTGGTTCACCGTCTCTACGAAGTCATTGTCCCCCCCCCTTAACTGCCGTAGTAAAGGCACATTTTCTTCGACATTTTTGGCAGTTTTGGGCAGAGCTAGATGAACGAGAGGCCGAAGAACTCCAGCCTCAGGAAGAGGGCCGTTCATCCTCTGGAGAGGAAGAGTCGGAAGATGAAGTATTACTGAGGACGCCGAAGAGGAGGAGGAAAGAGACGATACTCCTCTTATTTCTCTTGTTCTGATAAAAAGGCTCAAGTTCCGGTAGAAAAGAGAAGAGACTAAGACAAAATCCATACCACAACAGGAAGGTGAACTGTCCCTTAAAGGTGAACCCACATTAACATGAAGGTGAACACCAACTTTAATGAACTGGTGCAATCTAATGCAGATATAAATCCACTCATAAGGAGCTTTGCGAACGTTCACCTTCCTGTTATGATACGGTATACGCACAGTGTCCGGCAGGAAAAGTGACCCATTAGCATTAATTTCTCAACTTCTCCCCACACCGCATAGTCCAGCGGTGACAGATTGGGTGAAGAGTGCAGTCGCAACTCCGATGGCTAGAAATCCACGAGGTTATTGTAGCACCAGTCTTGTATAATCCACATCTTCTTGTCAGAGAAGATCTTGACAGTGAACGGATGGTGCTTCAGTCACGTGAGTAATTTCTTGCCTCTCTGAACCCTACGCACCTCGCTGGCAGTGGTGAGTAGTTGCCTCCTCCTCCTGACGTAGCTGACAAGCCCAAGGCCATCAACGGCCCTCCAGACAGTCCTCTCGCTACGCCCATGTACTTGGCTAGAGTCCTCGTGCAGTTCGTCGGTCTCTCCTCAATTTTGCTGTTCAGGTCACTCATGAATTCGTCTGACGTCCTTCTGTTGCTCTCACCATTGCCAGGCTTCCTCTCCAGGCTTTCCCCGGCGTCCAATTTGGTAAGCATCCTCCAGCCAGTGCTCCGAGACACACTGACAATGTCGCAAATCTCGCCGATAAGAACCCCTGTGCTGAGCAACTCGGACACTCTGACGACGAACCTCCATCTCCACCGTCTCAGCCGATACAATAAATTTGTTTTCACGAAAGTTGTTATGTTTTGATGCAAGTATCATAAGCTGTGGAAAGTAGCAGGCGGGAAATTTAAATAAGACATACTATTGACTTTATGTCGATGTTTCATTTTTGCTGCCGCACACTGTAAAAGCCTTCTTGCGGAAGCCGATTTTATCTATGCTTAGCATGCATGCTAATCAATCGGTTCATTCAGTGGAATGCATCGGTGACAGAGTATCCAGCACAATGGTAGGGTGGAGAAAATTTACTCATGCAGTTGAGTGTCTGATTCAACACCTGCAAGTGACGTACATTGTTTGTAATAGCAAGTGTTTACATGTAGACTTCGTCTCGGAACATGCTCACGTTCAAAAGACAATGGTGGCAACATGGCAACTAAGGTGCACAGAGACATTCGTAGAGATAAGTGCATACTTATACAAGTTGTATAAGTCACGGGCGTACAAATTTTCAGTTACATTTATTAGGATATATCGAAATGGGGACTCCTAATTCGAACTCCTTTTAAGCCGTCATAAAATTAAATCGGTCTGTGTGGTGAAAAGTAAATCTAAAAAATTACAACTCGTCCAAAACTGAGTAGCAGCTACGAGCGAGAGTTGTTATCCTGCACGTGAGCCCAAATTGCAGTTTACGTAGCATCTCATGGGTGCACAATTTGAAACTAATGAAATAAACGATCTGCACCTCGAGGCATCTTGGGCTGAGCGTCAGAGCTGAGGATAATACCACAGATGAGATATATATATATCACATCTGTGATAAAACAGGGGCGGTAAGACAGCGGGCCAATCTCTGATGGGGTCAAGCTGCAGTCTTAGTTCGCCGGCCAGGGGCTTGGCCGATCTTGGCCGATCTTGGCCGAGGCCGAAAATGTCTATTTCTGAGGCCCCGTGACCTCGGACGAAGGTCCAACCACCCCACAAACACTCCCCAGTCCCTCCCACGTCTCCCCCCGCCAAGTATCACGCTTGCCTGTGACAAAGTACCGGTCTATTTTCTTTCAAGTGTGGATTTTTTGTAGGCTTACACATTGTTTCCACATCTGCCGGTAGATGGCGCCAAAGGTGATCGACACATTGACAAGAAGCAGCCTGTTTGGCCGATGTCTCACTTAAGACGTGAAAAACGATGCATTATTATGACAGTTGCCATTAATATCGGTTGTACAACATTGTCAGGACTTTCCAAAGAGGTATTGTACGTTCCAGGAGCCGCATCCGGTGGAACGTCGCGGGTCCTTGAATGTGCCAGTTTTCTGCCCGGTCTCGCTGTGGCATCTCTGCATTCCCCCCGAACCGCTTGGAGCGCTGCAGTCGACCCCGGCACAACGGGCTGGCCCGGATCAGCCCTTCTGGGTAGTTGTTTCTGTGTTTGTGGCCAGCAGCTGGGCTGGCTGCATCGCCTCCAGCTCGACATAGAAAAATCAACATCTAGAGGGTCGCGGCAACCACTTGTGCCTCACTTCGAAGGAGACCATGGGCGTCAACCTTGCTCATCCTGTCCGGTGGCCCTGACGACCGCGTCCCTCAGGAAAGCGCAGTTCGACCATGGCCTTTCAACAGCAGCAACAGCGCAAGAAGTTCCCTGGGGACCAGACGACTTCGGCTTCGGATTTGGCTTCTCGCGGCCACTGCTCGCCATCGTCTGCGGCCTCCGAAGACACGGAGGTGACGCTACCAGCGGCCCTGGATGGTGTGGGCGATGAAGCGCAGGAAGAAGAGGTGCTGGCCACGGCACTCGAGAAGCAGGACGACATTCGCTTCGCCAGCTATCGCACCGCCGCCAAGCTACGCTGCTTGCAACGACAGACTTATTTGTACCACATCGACATCTGGAACATGATCGAGGCCTTTCGCGAGAAAGGACTGCATACTCTAGATCCCTCGGCCAGATTGAGCGAGACCAAGATCCGGGCGCTCCTCGCCTCACTCTATGACAACCTGCAGAAGAGGCTCCCGCCGCCGTCTTCGTTCGGAGCGGCTGGCAGTGGCGGAGGATCTTCTTCTTCATCTCTGGCTGCCCCTCCAGTGTCTGGCACATCTTCCGCCGCCGCGGCCGCCACTGGACGCAACACTTTTCTGCAGGCCAAGGAGAGTTTGCTCTTCTCGTTTTTGTGGCGGGCGTTACGTTCCTCCCCGACCTCCGAAAGGCTGCGGGTGCGCACGCTCAAGACGGCGCTAGCGACGCTCTGTTCGGGCAAACTTATGGACAAGTTGCGTTACCTCTTCTCTCAGCTGGCGGATGCAGATGGACACTTAGTACACGAGAGATTCGTCCAGTTTCTGCGCGACGTCATGAAGATCCCCGCGGCCGTCGGCGAATACACTAGCTTTGCCGAGAAGCAGAGTGAGGAGATTATTTTCGATCCAGACCGAACGGTGACCGTCAATGACTTCTTAGAGACGATGATGTCTGACCCTGGTCCACAGTGTCTCTCGTGGCTGCTGGTACTGCACAGGCTGGTCAACTCAGAGGCCGTTTTTCACCCTGTGACTTGCGGCAGCTGCTTGGCGCACGGTTTCCACGGGCTGCGGTACAAGTCGGACAGGGGCAACTACCACTTGTGCCAGAACTGCTTCTGGCGCGGTAAGATCTCTGACGAGCACTCAGAAGACGTCTTCAAGGAGTACAACTGCTTCAAATCCTCGTCGGGCAAATCTTCTTTTAAGCGCGGCTTGCAGTGTATCCCGTCGGACAAGAGAAGCAAGCAGAGGTTACCCCACTTTCCGGAAGAACCAGAGAGGCAAATGGACTTGTCAAACATGGTGCCACATGCTCCCGTCAGGAGCATCAACGGAGAGTTTTCCTCGTTGCCCAATGCCGTGGGTTTGGACTTCGGGGTCAGTTGCTCGTCCAACTTTGATTCGCTCCCTCCGCGACTAATGGCAGCATCAGCAGAGGAAGACGAGCATAATCTAATCGCTCAATACGCCAATAAGTTGGCCTCGACGGCTTGTGAGCAACAGCAACAACCGCAGTCTTCTCCGGGTCGCAGAGCCCTAAGTCACTCCAGGCAGATTGTTCATGATCTGGAACGCAGAAATCGTGAGATCATGCGGGATATCAGTCAGCTGAGGAAGCAGCACCATCGGGACGACGCTGATCCGAAGCTGATGACTGAGTTAAGCGAGCTCCGCTCTAAGAAGGATCTGCTTGATGACAGATTGCAGGAGTTGCAAGGCACGCGCAAGGAGCTCATGACAGAGTTGGAAGAGCTTATGAAGTTGCTGTACTCCAGCCAGAAGGCTGCGGCCGCTGCGCAGGGTCAACCGCCTCCCATGCCACCGGATCTGATGATGCCACAGTTTATGCAGTCGCAGCCACAAAGGTATGGTTATCCTCCAGCCGATATTGGAGGAGGAGGGGGAGGCGGTGGTGGTGGCGGCAGCAGCGGCAGCGGTGGCGGCGGCGGAGTCAGAGGTCCAGGAGATTATCCTTCTCAGAATCCGAACTTGCCCAGATGAACACACGAGTGACCATTCCGCTAGTCATTGAAAACTACGTTGTTCCATTGAAGAAGAATCTTTACAGAATTGTTGATCAGTGATCACTTTCTTAGTACACTGAGATTTTCATTAGAAATGAATGCATTTTTGTGAGCCACACAGTCACGCTCTTTCTCGCGATTACCGCCATCGACTACATCGGCTTTCACATGCCTATGGATTGCTGTTGCTGATTAAAAAGAGCCTCATCTCGACTGCTTCGACAGTCGGGATTGCCTTTTGCTTGTGAGTCACTTGTTTGAAGAATGACCACGTCTTACTTTTTCTCCTTCAGCTCTCACAATGTTCTCCATGAGCACTCAGCGACGTCATTGGATGTTTCACAGCGAGGAGGATATCCGCCAGCGGAGGGAGAGGTCCCACTTGACCAGTGTCGAGACCCTTCGCCGGAAAGCTGGCATGAGCTCAGAGAAGAGAGACGCTCACTACCTCACCTTCGCCGAGGCAGAGGCCCTGAGGACATTTTTCGAAAGGAAACTGTTAGACTTTTGTGCCAAGTTCTTGCCACCCATGCCCAAGTGCGTCCAAGGTACGGCCGTGCAGTATTACAAGCGGTTCTACATCAACAACTCCGTCGTGGACTACCATCCCAAGGAAATACTGTAGGATACGATTTCAGTGCTAAGCGTACATACCACAATCTATTTTTGTGCCTTATGTCTCAGCGTGACTGCCGCCTTCTTGGCATGCAAAGTGGAAGAATTCAACGTTTCCATGGACCAGTTCTTGAGCAACATCAAAGGCGATAAGGAAAGAGCCACTGGTATCGTTCTTAACAGCGAACTGCTGCTCATGAAGGAGCTACAGTTTCACCTCACGGTTCATAATCCGTACAGACCAATGGAAGGATTTCTCATCGACATCAAAGTAAGCATCGTCATCAATACGGCTTAAAGATCCATTTGTAGGTAAACTCACACAGTATTATTTTACCCGTTATCTTTCCAGAGTCGTTGCCAGTGCTTGAAAGATCCCGACTCCCTCAGGAAAGACATTGAAAAATTCCTCGACGAGATTTGCTTTACTGATGCCTTTCTGATATATGCCCCGTCTCAAATAGCGTTAGCAGCGGTAAGTTGTCGGGTCATCACTGACCCGACACTGGGTTTGGTTTCACTGACATCACTTTTTTTCACTAAAATTGAACTATCAATTTTGTAGATCATCCACGCAGCAAGCAGAAATGGAGAACACATGGACACTTACGTGACCGACGTCCTCTTCAGCGACGTCGATCAAAAGAAGCTTGTAAACATCATCGAGGCTGTGAGAAGTAAGAAGAGCATATAATGAATGATTTGTCAACTATAAAACGTAGGTAATGCATGATAGTAGCATGGTAGTACACTCGTTTTCTCTTTAGACATTCGTGTACTCGTCAAGAACATTCAGCCACCTATCGATACCCAGACGTTTCTGGCCTGCCAAGAGAAACTTGAACGCTGCAGGAATCAGGACAACAATCCGGACAGCGAAGTGTAAGTAGAGAAATTACATGTCTTCTTTGAGAATAGCCATCACAGTCTGATACACTTTGCTAGAGGCAGCAACGTTTGCCTGTGCTTTCAATAGCTCGGTGAATTGCTTTTCCTTGAAGATGGTCTTGGCCTTTTGCCTGTTGTGTACCAAAGCCCACGTTAGCTGGAGCGAGAGCTCCCTTGTCGTCGTGTTCTCCCGCGTGTCCAACAGCTTGCGCAGCAAGTCTAATACCTCAGTACAGTGGATCATCCAATTGGCCACTTTGTTATTCATTGCCAGGTTCCTCAAAACAGCCAGGGCTGACAACCTAACACTGGCTCTCTGCTCCTGGGAAGCCAGGGGTAACAACCAGAGCAAGTTGTCTGTCTGGAAGACGTGCATTTGTCCGTCAGAGAAAGACGTCAAAGAGAGCAGTAGATCGAGACTGGGAATTTCTAGGCGATTCGTCTGCTGCTGTCTCAATCGGTGAAGCAATCCACTTCTGCAGATGACCCTTCTTGCCTCTGCCACTTGCGATAGCACCATCAGAAGGCGGAGGGAGTCTGAGAAGTAGCTGCCGTTGGTGCTGCTGCAAATGTCCACGGTGAAGTGAAGGAGGGATGAGTAGTTTTTGATGCCGACGGGCCTCTTCTCCTCCAAAGGTCTGTTGCGACACAATGCTTGTTGAAAGTGAGGAGAGAAGGAAGAGGCAGTGAGCAAAAAGCGAATGAGCAAAGTCCGAGGAAATTTCCTCTCTGGCCAGCGGACCAGAATTCTTTTGAGAGGGTCAAAAATCGCACTCGCAGCAGCCGCCTCCTTGACCTTGGCGTTAGCATAGGTAAAATTCGTCAACAGAGCCAGGATCCTTGCAAGTCTAGCATAGTACTTGGCGCTGGGCTGGCGATGTATCTCAGCAGAAAGCAGCTCGAGGGACCGTGTGCACTTCTCCAGCAAACCTCTTTCCAATGATGCTTCCTGGGCCAAGGGAGAGGCAGCTAAAAGATGCCTCAGCGACCATATCACTCCGCAATGGAGATCAGTCTCTTGTTCTGGCCAGAGTACGAGTTGGGAGAGTAGTGTTTGGGTCATATTAATTGAAAGGGACGACTCTGAGTCGCCTTGCTCCAACTTGGCTTGTGCTCCAGATGCCGAACACTGAAACTTTGCCCATACAACGTACTTGCTCAATGCAGCGACGAAGTTGTAGAAAGAGGTGGAGAATTCTTCTATCGCCGTTTGATTTTCGACCAGCACGTGGGCGAACTGAAAAATATACTTTTCTGCCAGCTCGTTCATGCCCAGGTCTGAAGATCTCTGTTTCCTTAAGACATCGGGCATAACTTCTATCCCCCTTCGTAGCAGCGCCGTCATGGACGGATTCTTGGCACCCTTCTTCAGTAGGAAGACTAAGGCAGCAAGCACTTGTAGCTCTTTGTCAGATGGAAACAAGTCATTCTTCTTGGAGAAGTCCAGAAGGACAATTACGTAGAGCATCCACTCTTCTGTGAAGCACTTGGCGCTATCTTTCAGGTATATCAATTTCTCGACTGCGTTGGCAACTATGCTCTTAACGCAGTCATTTTTGTTCGGTGCAATGTCGGCCGCCACTTTCGTCAGCGTGAGTGCAGCAGTCCCAAGAGAAATTTTCCAAGCAAGAAGTTGCCTTTCCTCTTCTTTCAGCTCAGTCAAGATCTTTGAGATGGCAATCCAGGCACCGCTATTGAGCATGAAAACTGGCAGGGCGCTCTCGCTTGCCACGGAGACGCCAGAGATTGGCTCCACAATGACAGGTCCGAACCAGTTCAGGTTGTCGCTCACCAGCAACAATCTTGTCAAAGTTGTCAGTGCCTTTTCCCTCGTGTAAGTCAGTTCAGACGAGACCATGCTGGAGCGCTCGACCAATTTGTCCCACAAGTTGGGATCTGCTGAGGTTAAGGCCAGAGCTCCTTCCTTGTAGCAAGCAAGACGAGAGCATATCTGTAAGGCTAGCGCCCTCACAACTGGATCGTCACTTTCGTCGAGCAATGATAAGATTTGTTTCACATTGGCCTCCACTGCTTGGACTAGTTGAGGACGTCCGTCTTCAAAGATCATATCAATACTTTGCAAGATGTTGATCGGGAGGCTGAGACTGCATTGGCGAGAGCTCTTGATGATCTCGAAAAATGAATTGACATCGTAGGGAGTCCACCACTTTAGCATCGCATGGTGGGTGAGCGAGGAGGTACTTAGGACAAAATTCATCGTCCCTATATCCAAAGATCCTACTGGCCTGAATTCTTCCGTTAAATTACTGAAGAGATCAGCACCAGCTCCTGGAAAGCTTCGCTGTAAGGCTTGATAAAATTCTCGGAGTTGATAGAGTTCCCTGTAGCCCAGCTTCGAGCCAAAATCGCTGCTCATGAAGAGCAGGGCCGTCTTGAAATCTCTCGCCACTTCTATCATCCATGTAAAATGAGCGGTACAATTGGGATAATGTCGCAAGGTTCTCCAAGCGAACTTCAGGATCTGCAACAAGACTTCTCGGTCGTTCCTCGTTCGCGGCCTTTTAAGGAAGAATCTTCTAAACACTCTTGCGACAAACTTAAGAGGATAGGATCCAAAATCTTCATCTCCTCTGATCCTCAACTGGCAAGCCAGGTACTTCAGGCTAGAAATGAATGCTTTGTGGCTCTTAGCCTCTGAAAGACGCGTTTCTGCTCGGTTGAATGCCGTTTCTGCAAACGATTCTCGAATGGCGTTCTTCTCCGATGTGGATAGGATCAGCGTATGCGCAAAAGTCCCGCTGCTTGCATGGAGATTTGCCTGTTGCTGGCCGTCAGATTCACAGCACTTGGTTTCCCCGTAATAGGCCACATTCCAGAACGTCTTGACCATGGCCTGGTACTCGTTCGCAACTTCCCCAGACTCCATCACAAGCTCGTGTCCTTCCTTGGTCACGCAGTTAAAGGGGAGGCGGATTTGCTTGACCAGGACTGCTGGAAAGTGGACCTTGCCGAAGTCGTCGGTGCTTATCTGATCCCTGAACAGTGCAAAAAAAATTGCTGTGGCCAAGTCTGAGCGCAAGACGGGGTCCTCGAAGGGAAAGAAGGTGATTCGGCAGAGCAGCAGCATGAAGTCTTCATTGTCGCCGAGGGGTCGAGACCGCTCGTTGAGCAAGATCAGTTTAGCCACGGGTATCCACTTAGGCAGGATTCTCATCGCAACCATCACACGGCTGTTGACACTACCATCCTGAGTATCGTTCTCATCCTTGCAGAGGATAATTTGAGCCAGGGTTTGATGTAAAAATGGTCCTCCGTTGAGATCAAAGAACTTCTCCAGGTTGGCTCTGTCGTGCAGCAAAACTTCAAGTCTCATCCAGTCGCTCTTGCTGCCGATGTTGTTCATGGCAATTGACTCCATTAGGGTGACAACCTCGTCCACATCAGTTTCGCAGCTTGTGTTTACGTGTCGAAGGTACAAGTCGTTAGGCGCTGCATTCGCAAGCAGATCAGAGTTGTCGGCGTCGAGAATCCCCTGGAAGGGGGGCAATTTCTTGTGGGACTGGGACTCTTGGGACAAGGTCATCTTCAGATTGACCATGCCTAGCTTCCTGGCCGAAGGATTCTTACCGAAAAGTAGTCTCATGTTTCCTTGGAGGACGGACAGAGGAGAAAGACGTTCTTCCCATGACTCCTTGTTGCTTAGGATCTCCGACATGGCACGCCCGATGGTTGATGAGGCTTCGGTGAAACATTCCAACCAAGGCAATGTCTTTTCCAGACAGGTCCAGATCACCCTACATAACTCTTTTGGAAGAATGGATGACTCTGCTTTCATGAGATAAAGTAGTATTTCTTGACATGCCTTGCTCACTTGCCTCGACTCCTGATCAAGAGCCTTTTCTATCACTTGCTTTATAACTTCCTCTCCTTTCGTGACGAAGAGCACGTTGAAAGACTTTTCTGGCGACACACTGACTAATCTTGCTAAGCCTAGGGACTCTCGCACCAGCGAGTGTAAGCTCAAGTAGACCGCGGTGTTGGAGGCCAAGTCGTCTATTTTGAGCATATTGGTCAGCAAGAGATATTTTTCTTTGGCTGAAATGTGCTTGCTCTCGAAGAGCTTGAAACACTCAGGCACAAACTTCGGACTCTGGTGCAGATTTAACCACTTTAAAGCTGCTTGGGCGTCTTGTGCTGGCAATTCAGATTCACTCTTGAGAAACATGATGGCTCGTGCTAATTCATTGAGCGAGTTCTTGAAGGAGTCCCATCCTTCCCGGGCTGTCATAGAGGCGGAGTTCAAGCACTTACGATGCATGTCAGGGTGAGATAAGAAGACAGTCTCGTCCAGTACAATAGAATCGGCCACATCCGCTAGATTGACCTCGCCGCTGGAGAAAAAAGTCTGAGTGAAAGTCACGAGGCACTCCATGCAGACGAGGACGCCAACTCTAAATGCTCTTTGGCGTTGTCGATTGAGGGAGGAGCTCAAGTCGTCTGTGACATTTTGCATGATCCCTCTTATCTGAACTGCTTCTTTGCTCGTCCTGTGCCCAAGTCTTTGTAGTCCTGTTTGCAATGCCATCCTGCGTACGGAATCGAACAGAGCTGTTATTTCCTCTAACAGGTCCGTTTCTTCTTCTTGGACATCTCCCAGAGCGACCCCTATTGCGGAGAGACAAATCACGCTGAACTCCTGAGGAGTGATGGCTTCCTGTTTTAAAACTATGACGTTCACTCGGTCTTCGAGACCCGACTCGTCCATGAGACTCTCATCGTCCACCTCATCTGTAGCATTATTTCCTACGCTGGTTGCTTTAGACGTCTCCACTTGATGCTGGGAGACGAAATCTATCTTGGCCATGATCCTGTCGCAGATATCCTTTAAGGTTTCTGCCGCAGCTGTCCGAATGGGGGTGCTGGAGGAGTAAAGCAGCTTTTCCAAGACACACTTGACCGCCCTGGGGCGCTGCAGGAACGTCTCCGGAGGAAGCTCATCAAAGAGCCTATATCGAAGACGTTCGAGCGAGGCCAGCGCACGCCTCTCGTTGCCTTCCACCAGACCAGACACGCATTCGGCCAGCTTGGTCCTCTCAGCCGAGGTCAGGAAGCGCCAACTAAAGTGGCACTCGGTTCCTTGCTCGCAGTCGACGGCAGCTTGGTCGCCCTGATCCTTAAACTTGACTCTCTTGAAGTACTCCCTGGCCAGGGGTGTCGGCGTCCGAGTCTGGTCGCTGACATTCTGGACTGCAGCCGGAGTGCAAAGCAGCCTCTCCGGCAAACCTTTCAGTGCGGGTACTCGCCTGAACAAGGAACTGCTGTTCGAGAAGTCAGACGCAGAAGAGACGTTCATTTTTCTTCGGACAAATTTTCCTGAGTTCGAACACTTTTGTGTTGGGCTTTTTGACACCCAGCAGCTGCCGCTCGATTTTCCAAATTTGAAATGCGGCGCCGGAACATTTTGGACTGGTGGCCATCACGCAACCTCGACATCTTGCATCAATTTTGCGCACACTGGCCGTACGTGAGCCTGTGCAGGACGCACACTTAAGACGCATAGGCTAGTGCAAGATATCGCTGATGCGTTCTTTCTCCTACTTTAACCTCTTTCGTGCCATGGTGTTGCTATCGCTTCTGGATTTGATTTAATCCGCGATACGCTAAGTACCTAAGACGGAGATTTTTTCTGTACAAAAAGTATTCTGTTGCATTTGTTGCGCTGGGATGAAATTACGCAGTTGCTATGTCAACCTATGTGCAAATAGGCGCGTCATTCGCGAGGCGGATCAAGAATTCCTGGAATACAACATGTATTTTTCTCTGAGTGTGTGTGTGTCTCACTCTGCTGCAGCAACGTCCCATTTCGCGATTGTAGAGCTAATGACGCATCGAACTTTGACGTAGCTTTTGCTAATTCTTTGCTGCTTTGGTTGTTGCAGGTATAAAAGGAAGATTCAGGAGCTGCTTGACGACGATGAAGACCGGCAGCAAGCCAAACAAATGAGGGTGGACTCGTCTGATTACGGTCAGCTGCTGGACTCGAGTACCTGACTTGTGCCACCCTTCAAAATAAAGATGCCCTTATATTTGTGCGCGTATTGCATATTTTATTATAATAAGTGAACGAGCCCTAGTGCTTTCGTTTCCTTCACTCGTGCTTCCCCTCCTGCTTTGATGCGACCGCTTCTCTCTTAAGCACGCACAGAATGTTGACCCAGAGAAAGGAGCAAGTTGCGATGTAGACGACCCTCATCGTAGGAGGCAACAGCAAGAAGTTGACTGCCTGCGCTGGCATCCAGAACATGCAGCTCGTCTGGAGAGAAAGGGAAAACGTTAGAACCCTACGCTCACACAATAGCATTAACTGTGTAGTTACGCGAAAATGAGGCATGCGTTGAGCTGCGGGCTGGGTCGATTTCACTTGGCTGGATAAATATCAGTAACAACTACACAAAAACTTAGGGCGTTGTCTAACAGAGATAGAGAGCGCATTCCGCCTGCATAGTAATACTATCCCGACACAATTCCCGGTTCTCGAAATGTCATTTCCTCGTCCTCTGATGTTTTTGGCCTGCTGCAGGGACAAATAACGGCATAGATGTTTCTTTGTCCAGTACTTTATGTTGCCTCACTTCCTTCCTCCCGCTGAGGGAGGAGGAGGAGAACGAGTGTGGCTGCAGTCAGTGGCAATCCAAGTGTACCCTCGTCTCTAATGTGATCGCCTATGGACAATAACAACTTCGTTGCTTCTTCTGCGCTTGCATATTAGCGTTCAGTGCAGGCCCCTCTCGAGTGTGTGTTGGCTTTGGCAAGTTAAAAATCTTACTTATTCGTCACCTTAACACATCCTCTTGCGCGAGCTCTTGCGCTTTGTTGGCGGCCGTGGCCATGGCCGCGAGCGCACGCGCGTTGGGCGCGTGAGCGCTTAAAAGTCTTCTCCATAAACACTTTAGTATGTGTTGTGTATGCACACACGGGGCAGGAGGAGAGCGAGCGGTGTGCGTCGTAGACGTGCTAGCACCTCGGGCTCTGTTCCTTCCTCTCTTGCGTACATAATACACACACGCGCGCACGCTGCGCATGTACGTAACACTACCGTAGTAGTATAGTAGTAGGAGTAGGAGTAGGAGTACTTGCGCTTTACAGTAGGTACTTAGCAGTGGTAGAAAGGCGGCCTGAACATCATCTTTCAGCGTCCTCAGCTAGTAGTCACTCAAAGTGCCAAGAAGATGTCTAGCCGCAAGCTGTCTCTGCGTATGGATCAGGAGGTGCGCGACGCGTTCCACCTCTTCGACCAGGACGGGGACGGCAGGGTCACCAAGAGGGAAATCACAGACCTCATCCAGTCTCTGGAGGGTGATCCCAACTGTCCGCACGTGCAAGTAAGAGTGGAAGTGTGCTTGTTCCAACTCTTAAGAGTGCAGTCTCACCAGACGCAGGAGTTTCAATGGTTGTTTGTGTGTTGTACAAAGGTACGTACGTGGGTGCAAATTCTGGGTACGACTCGTATGGTCGACATCGCAGATGCCACACCAGTGATTGACTTTGTAAGTCTTACGTAGCTTTGCACCCGTACACGACCTAAGTATTGCGTTCACAGCATATTGAAAGCTTTGGACTCGGCTTTATGTGTGCAGACTGTTTACGTGGGCGATACAAAACTCAGTGTGTGCAGCAGCGTATTCCAGAGAGTACGGGGGTTATGTCTTTGTGAAAACAAACTTGCTTTCCAGAGGGATAACATAACTAATCAGGAGAGCTGTCACATGCTCCGGATGAAAGCATGCGATGAAATTGATGCATGTACGTGGGTGAGACTTCAGCTCCAGAAGCTCCAGACTAGTGGGATACTTGAGAGGCGCATTTGACGTTTAGCCACTGAATACGAAGTTTCATGAACGACCGAACAGTGATAGGAGGTGTCTGTCTGACTTTTTACTGCTGTCGTCCGATAAAACAATGGGATTCGCTTTTCAACAAAAGTCATCTTGTGATCATTGCAGGAGTTGTTGAGAGCCGCCGAATCTCATCCGTTGGACCAGAGGGAATTCATGAGCTTCTGGAAGGACTTCAAGGCGAGCATGAGCGAAGAGGACGACACTGAGGAGTACATTCACACTGCCTTCAAGTCGTACGACGTTGACGGCGACGGATATATCACGAAGGAGGAGATGGTTCAGGTAACAGTTTCAGTCTAAGCGTACCTTTCAGTGTCAATGTGACTTGTGGTGTCCAGACAGTTTGGTCACGCATGTGTTTGTCATGCAGGAGTTGTCTGGGGAGCAGTCAGTCATGACGCTTAGCACGTAGCAGGGCACAGGGCCGGCGGACAGGTCTTCGTAAGGGGAGGAGAGGCTGGGGGAGGCAACTGCCGTCAAGTGTCAGTCAAGGCCTAAGTGCTTGCTACTATGAAAAAGTGTACCGCACCTTTATCGTAAATAATGCATGTCTGCCCTGATTACATCAAGGATACTTTTGTTGAACTTTCGAGGCAGTTAGAGAGCTGTAAATTATCTTCTGTCGGTGCTACCTGGGATATGTTCCATGTCTGGAATTTTATCAGAATTCGCCAGTAAAGTGACTGTGCAGGAATGAGATGAAAGACTCCAGACTTGTTTACCACTAGGCTATCACGCGGATGGGCACTGTGGCCAATAAAGAGGAAGAGGCGACCAAGTGCATAAAGGAGATGGACTTGGACGGTGATGGAAAGGTCTCCTATGCCGAGTTCATGGTCAAGTGGAGGATAACCTAAGAGCCGAGGACTGCAGCGGTTTGCTTGATCAAGATAGAGCTGTGATGTGTCATTAATCCCTCAAAGAAGCCAAATTATATATGTGCGCCTTAGCCTCGCTGCTGCCTTCACCCAATGGCTTAGTCCTGAATACGTATAATTGCCTTAACGTGATCGCTTTGCTAGCTAAAGTTTTGTGCTATCAATAAGTAGTATACGTGCCTTTTTGTGTATGATCTTATGAAATAAACCTCAAACGATGAGACGAGGCTTACCTGAAAAGTAGGAACGAACTTTTTCTTGCACTCCTCAAAGATATCTGACTTTCCTTCCATGATGCTCATCCCTGGAAAGAACAAAGAAAGATTCCATGACTGGATTTAGTGTCACCAATGCACTAGAACGAACGTGGTTTCTGAGGTAGGTAGTACTATACGCTGCATGCGAACCTACATGTGTATAAAGTATAGGAACAGGAGCACATAATGTAAGCAAATATTTACTGTAATTCTATGATCTTACTTGTAATTCTATGATATACACTTGCCATTATGTGCGTGCTCCCTACAGGCAGCCTCCAAACAAACTGACACACAGACATCGCACTGTTCAGCTATTAGGCCAGACCAAGAAATTAAAGAACTGGACATGTCTCTCATTTGTAACTTAATGCCAAATGGAAAAGACGTCCTCTCTCATGAACCTTGCTATGTACTACGTTGCTGCATAACTGTATTGCCAAAGACGAGCTTAAGTACTAAACACAGCAGGGACCCTTCTTGTCCAAAAAAATGAATTATTTCTTTATTTCATTTGGCAAGAATGGATTAACATTGAGTCAGTACAGTACTTGGAAAGAGATTAAAAATTTGCCTAATACCTGTATATAGAGATCCGAGCAAGCCGCGTACCTCCTCTATTAACTTACATTAGATAAGTACCTCCATATACGAATGTACAACGTACTTACAACACTGCATGATCGTTCCATGCACGTCCCCTATTTGTTTGTAGTAGACGAATTGTCTTGTTGCACTGTACGTACAGCCTGTACAATGTACATGCACTTAATATCTTTCTCATTTAAAAGTACTTGCCCACATAGAAGGTGCCCAAAATCACGGGAGCCGAGACCGCCTGGTCGATCAACACCTTGGACACCACCGTCTTCATGGCTGTCCCCACGAAGCGGCCATCCAGATATTTATACCTTGGTGGGGATGACTTGATAAGGGTGGAAAATGTCGGACGAGTGCGTCAATATCTCACCAGTAGAACAGGAAAGTTGGGAAGACCGTGGAACCCAGGGCAAAGTATCTCGCCACGTGGGGCAAATCGTAATCTTCCTTCTTCTCGGGCTATTTGGAGTACAATAACGTCTGCGCAAGCATTGACTATGTAGCACTCGCGGCCTCCTCGTCGATCATAACTGTCGACAGCCGCCAAAGTGATATCGAACGAAGAGTACTTAATTTCTTGCTTCAACAGCACCTCCCCATGAAGTCCGACGTTTTTTTTATCAAACTCTTACTATACAGAGGGCAGAGAAAGAAGAAACTTTTTGTATTGGGTCACCTGCTTGAGGTTCATGCTCAAGCCCAAAAACTGAACTTCGGGCCTTAAGTTCAAGTTCAAGCCTCACAAAAATGGAACTTTGAACAACTGCTTCAGAAATTTAACTTCGGGACTTGGCAACGTTACACTTTCTAGACAACTAACGCAAACAGTATAACCCATACAGTGTCGACCTTAACTCGATGGAATTAATGAACATGAACAAATTGCATCACCAATGACCAGAAACCGCTCTGCTTCTGTATTTGCGATTGCCCTTCATCATTGCTTTTAGAAGTCTCGGAAGCTACCTGGTGCTTGGCAGGCTGAAATGAAATGTGTGACATTCCAAAGTCAGGTCACTTGGGTCAGATGGGTGCCAAGCCCTTGGACTTCTTCCAAGGTCCATTTGTCCCTTGTTTGTACAAATGTCAAACTTGGAGAAAAGTACAGTCCTTTGTGAGTGGTTTGCAATAGACTCATGCACAATTCGAAACTACTGACTGTGCTTACATTACTAACCCTTTAAAAAACTATGGGTAACCCCAAAATCACGGTCATGTGGCAACCATGACTTTTAGCTTGCCCGAACAAAAGTTATGTTGCATAGTTCTGAAGCAATGTCGTCCTCCAAGCATGTTGAACCAGAGGTCCGGATCCCAGAGTTCGTGCCCACCCCGTACGTGTCAGACTTGCAGATTCTGGCTGCCGAAGAGGCGGCTCGCTGCTGAATGCACTTACAATAACTTTTCTGAGGATGGTTTGCTGTGAGAATTCCGCTCCTGCATACAGCGACCCATAGACGATGCAATTGGCTAAGAGAGGGCGTTTCGCAAAGAGATTGCGCACTGGTGCCAACAGTCGATCCATAATCCTTTACACGTGCTTGCTGATGCGTTATAATTATGCTGCTGCTGCGAAAAGCGCTCGACTACTATAGCGTCGAGGCAGAGCATCGCGATGAGGATGTGTCAAGATACATATATAGCTCATAAAGACAGAGAAATCTCAAACTAGTTTTTCAATTTGTTCCTTTCCACATGTTCTCATGTTAGTTCTGGGGTCGCTATAAATGTCAGAATGTTGATCATTACATTCGCGTAGAACAGTTGCACATCATGGCAGCATGCGCACGTCTCACCAGCCCTTTATATGTATTTATGCATGTCCATGTAGTAAGTTGATGAAGCTCCATTAACAGCGATTACCATTAGGAAGTCCGCTACTACGTGTTCGCTGTCTATTGACTGCCTTGCACTGCGAGGCGTCACCACGCTGTTGTCCCTACCATGATTATGACGTGAACCAAACGAAAGTAACTTAGACCGACAAGTTCCGCTGCATGCTCAATCGGCTTCATTTGATGACTCTTTTGAGCAAGATGCTCCGTAGTGACACGACTTGTTCCATGTGTGGAAATGTCGCTTGCAGAGGCCGCGAGGTCCTCCGTGCTGGTGAAGTTGAGGACTGGAAGTTTCTGCCAGGAGTTCCATGGGCATTTGGACGTGCGTTGAAGGCCAACAAACCCAGTTACGATGCTTTTGCGTTTCGCATGTGGAATGAGTAACGTCAATGTTGAGTACTTTGTTGAAGCGTCGGACCGACTGAACAGGAGTTATTGTAAAGGAAGTTCCTTTCAGACCCTTGTAAGTAAATTCCCATGCATGCAAGTTTGTCCCCACGTATTGTACTGTACTTACAACCCGCTGCAATGTCTTGTTCCAACGCGTGTCATTTGTCAAGCAATTAAGGCTGCTCGCACCAAAGGCAGGTCGAGCGGCATCAAAGCCGTCGGATAGTTGGCGGTGTGGAGGACGCAATCGGTGGCATGCTGAGCACGTGAAGGGGATGCTTGCGTCTTTGTGAAGGTGGCAACAAAGTTGCATTGCTTCGACATGCTCGTTATCAGATGCGTGCCCAATTCCTGACTATCCTGAGTACCTGCGTGTGCAGTATTAACAATGGGTCAGAGTCCCTGATGTCCTTTACATGCATGCAAGAGATGCACCACTCAGTGAGCAATTACGTAAGTCTGACTGTCCTAAAACTTGCCAAAAGTTTTCGGCGAGCGTTGCAAATTTTGTGTGCGCATCTTGCAACGACGCCGTCGCCCTCGCGACCTTCCGGGATCATGATGGCCTGAGCGCGCGCCCCCGTGAAGATGGCACAGAAGAGCCGCCGATGGTGATGGCGTTGAAGCCCTCGGGCATCATCTGAAGGAAGAAGACAACGTGCGTGACCTTTTGGCGCAAAACAGTCGCTGACTGACGACCAGGGAGCTCGCTTCCACCACCATGGGGCGGAGGCCCTTTTCTTGCGACTTCTTCTTGTCCACAGTTGTCCTTTTCTACGCCGCTCTGTATTTAAATCTGTTGGTGAATGACGTTGAGGCGTGCCTGTGCCGTGTGATCCCCAACTACTCTTGCCCTCCACCCCCGCACTGCTGCGAGAGCGGCGAGTACACCTTCGACGAGTGCGGCTGCTGCATGACGTGCGCCAAGGCAGAGCTGCAGGAGTGCGGGGGACCCAGCGAGGAAAATGGAAAGTGTGCCTCCGGTCTGCAGTGCCTTAAGACGTGCAGTAAGTGCATTTATCATATTTGTATGGATATGTGTATGCGTAGGTGCAAGTTAATCCACCTTGACGTGTATGTATAAGCACGTGATGGAGGCCCAAATCAACCACATCCGCGCACTCTTTTCAACGATATCAAGATCAACCAATGGAGCTCTAAATGCTATCAAAGTTACATTCTCAATCATCATGCTGCGAAGTCTTTTCAACCGTTGGCACCCAGTACGGACTCCAGGCCAGGCTCAAAGGTGGTGCATGCCTTTTTGGTGTGCTCCCCACACATCTGGCCCAGGTCGTGCTGGCGGCTGCCTTGAAGGAGCTGAAACTGTGATGGGGTGGAGTACGATTACACGTTCATGGTTGGGGATCTAGGGTATGTGCAAGATCCGGGTTACTTCTTCTGCTATATGAGCTGACATGCATCATGAGAAGCAGCCACACGATGTCTTTTTGCTTCCATTTCAAACATGGCGAGGCAAACAGCAAACCAGGATAGAGTTGCCCCCAAGAGAAAAAATGTAGAGTCCAAAGGTGCAACCGTGATTGCTTAGAATGCACTTAAGTGTCACGATCGATTTGTGTCCCGCACTGCACATCTACGTATAGTACGGAGTATACGGGGGTACCACTGTAATATGCATGTAATCGTGCAGCACTTGAGGATACTTGGTTGATGCAGCTCATCTGCATAACGCAAGGAAGTGTAGAAGCACTGGCAGGCGAAATGTGTGTTGATGGGATGTGATAAAATGAGATGGGATTAGACAGTGACTTTAACAGGACGTTTGTGCACAGAGGTGATTGTCACGAGCGTGGATGACGGCAAAAGGGAAGGCCACGGGGATGAAGGAGACAGCGGACATGTTTTTCTGACTTACACAGTCAAATGCGGAGCACCTGACGGGTAGATTAACATCCTTCCTCCTCTTGCCGGCAAGCTATCATTTACTCAAGAGTCCCGAGAGATTTGGACTGGCATGATTCTTTTTTTTCTCCCCCCATTCTTCCTCATTTTAGCGGCGTGTTTGACAGTCGGGTCGAAGCCGGAGCCGTGCGTCTTCCCCTTCAAGTACGGCGGCCAGCAGTTCGACCGCTGCACGTCGACGGACGCCCAACCGGGCTCCGTCTGGTGTGCCACCGAGCTGGACGAAACCGGAGAGGTTATCGACGGGAGATGGGGCAATTGCGACATCGGATGTCCTGGCGCAAGTACGTTAGTTGCATGTACGAACCCAGGTTGTGTAGTGAAAGTCTTCTTATAACTTAGGACACGAGTGTAACGACCTGCGCTTCTCCATCGTCATCGGTCGCTGCATCAACCCTGCAGTCCCGGGCGCCATTCCCAACTGGCGCGGTGCACCAGCGCACAGATTACTGGAGGCGACTGAGAAGCTCTTTCCGGCGCCTCTGTGTTCAAACGCCAAGTCTAAGAACCGGAGGAAATATCTTAACACTTGCAGGTGCGCATCTGGGGAAGATGCGGTGGAGGTCACCAAGGACGGAAGGGTCCGAGGAAACTGCACAGGGTAGGCTCTAGAGCGTGATAGAGACATAGAATGAGTCACTTACGCATGTGAAATCAACAGAATTAGCGAGGGAAACAAGAAGGTGTGGTGCTTCTTGGAGAACGTCCGCGACCCCACGGATCCCTCCTCAGGCTGCTATCCAGATACGACGTGGTCGAAAAGAGATGGGCGATTTTGGTCTGCCGATGCATGTGACGGACTGCCGCCTCTGGAAGAGGAGCTCGGCGGTGCTGAGGAACAGCCACGAAACGTCCTCGGCCGCAACCATCCGTTGTTCCAAGCGGCGTCCAGGAGGCCATTTCAGAAAACGGAGGAGGTTTTCCTCCAGTCCCTCCCGGAGATCATCAGCAACAGGGTCAAGCCGAACGGCGACAAAAGTAGCAGTAGCGACGTTAACAAGAGCAACCAGAAGTTTGACTTTGACGACTATTATTACTACGATGAGGATGACGGAGCGCCGCCAAGCTTTAGCCTGCCTATCATCAACTCCAGAGTTGAATCCCCCAGGAGGACTATTGGCGATCGTGACGACGGCGGAGATGGTGGTAGCGCCATATTGCCCACACCAATTATGAAATCTTCTACGGAAAGGTCATCACCTGCGAGCTCTTCAACCACTGATCCTCCTCCTATACCGACCACTTCCAAGCCCAAGACCACCACGACTACTGTTAAAGAAGACGCTTCTCCTTCCGCTACTAAAAGTACGACCTCAACGACGGAGGAGAAACATTCGAAAATTGACGATGTCGACGGTGATGCTGATGCAGTAGAAAGTACAACGCCATTCGTAGCTTTCTTTGACTTGGACTTTCCTGTAGCTGAAGATGGTGAGGTGTCGGACTATCAGTTGGAGCGCCTCTCAGGTGATGTGAATGTCACTGATAGCGAAGAGACCTCTCCGACTCCAGCAACCACTACCGTTTCTTCTACAAGTGCCTCAACAACTGTTACTCCAGCGGCAACAAGTAGCCCTGGAGCAAGCAGCACTTCGACAGCAGGTTCCTCTTCGACAGCAGGGTCCACTTCGACAGCAGGGTCCACTTCGACAGCAGGGTCCACTTCGACAGCAGGGTCCACTTCGACAGCAGGGTCCACTTCGACAGCAGGGTCCACTTCGACTGCTACAAGCACCCCTTCACCCATAGATGAAAGCACTACTAGTCAAATTAGCAGCACCACGACTACCAGCACCACGACCACCAGCACCACCATCACAACACCAACCTCTTCTACTACAAGTCCTGCTGCTACAACTACACTCTATCAAAAGAACTTGACCGTAATATCAAGTCGTTTTTTTGAAAACAGTATCCGTCATGAAGGAGAAGGTGAGAACAAAGTGACTGTGATCGAGCCCATCAAGGTTAGCGACGTGAAGAGCGTGCTGGCAGAGAACAGAACCATCGACTTAGGAATTTTTGGCTCTTTCTGGCTGCAAACTGCTAAACCCATTGAGGATGAGGACAGCGATGAAGATGATGTCACCCACAGGCCTGAACCTGTGTTCAGGATAGAACAATTCACTGACAAGTATCCTGAGGCGGCATAGGTTGCACCTACTACTAACATGTTCTCTCGTACAGTACAAAGCACATGTGCAGGCGAATGTCTAATTTTCATATTTTCGGTTGCATGATACGTCTAAGATAACAGTTAAATGTCGTCAAAAAGTGCACACTCGCTATAGTCGAATTTACGTTATTTTTTGATCTTATATCTCTATCTCTCATGGCTCCATCACTTCGACGGTCACGGCATCAAGCTCTTCTTTCCAACCGACCTGGTGACAAATCTGCTCCACCAAGTAGTTGCAATCTCCTAGCGCAATAGGATACAATCCCTTAAAAATAGTGTCCATGCAGACGAGACTTCACGAAGTCAACATTCTTCTGGGGATCGATTCGGGCAATGGAGACCCTGGGGACACCGCGGCGGAGCATGGATGTAAGGAAGACAATTGGAATGACGGAGCCAACGATGAGCAGTAGGTCGCATTGAAGGAAGTCCTCGCTCACCCGGGTCCAGAATTTGGAAGTCCTCGACCCGACCTATCACTATTAAGTCTGTGAAACTGTGACAGGATTAGGTTGTGACACACACAAGTGTACAGTTGAAGAGAAGTTAGAACAGGAATGAATAGGTGTGCGCGATGGGCAGGATGAATGCTTCACTGTACCTCCTGTGCAGCAGACTGATGATGCGTCATACGTTTATGCCAAAAGGGAACCTTACATGTATGTTTTGCTTACCCCTGTGGTCCTGATTGCTGCCTATCATGAAAAATGTAGCTTGGGATCCAAAAGACTTTGCCAAACAACTAAAAGAATATAAAGAGGTGCTCCTCTGGCGACCGGTGCTTTACCAACGACTGGAGCTCCTCAGACGCCCGGTGCGCTCCTCTGAAGGTCAGTGCTTCTCTGGCAACTCAGAGAACCACCCAATGCCTGAAGAATGACATTCTCAAAGAATGAGAATACGGAAAATAAGAAAAGCAGAGGAAGCGAGACGATAAGCAAGAGCCTGCAGATGAGAAAATCAGCCCAAGATCTTTAATGAATTGAATAAATGTGAGTCCTATCAGTAGGATTGAGTAACTGTGTTTCATTCACTTGACTTGTGGGTTTTCGTTAGTTATCAGTGAGACTACGAGGAATAGAGACCCACATACACTCTCTTCACGGCTCCATCACCTCTACGGTCACAGCATTAAGCTCCTCTATCCAACCGACCTTGTCGCACATCTGCACCACCCTGTCGTCGCAGTCACCTAGTAGAATGAGATCAGTACTTTCATTGAAATCAATTCTCCTTCTCCAAAGACCCATCAGGAAGCCCAGAGTCCCACCAGCCTCTCCGGGTTTTGTTTTGTTTATGTAGACTCTGGCGACTCCGCCACGGGGCCTGGCCAGCGAGTTGAACGGACTGACGGAGAGGGAGGTTCCAAAGATAAGCAGTAGGTCGCATTGACGGAAGTCCTCGTCCACCCGTGCCCAGAATTTGGAAGGGAGCGGTTCACCAAAGAGCACGACATCGGGGCGGACCACCCCGTTGCAATCATCACACTTGGGCACGCCATCGTTTGTCTCAGGCGAGAAAATTTGTCGCTTCAGCCAGGGGAGGTCGTACTTCTTCTTGCATTTCACGCAGTAGCTTCTTTGGAATGTCCCATGTGCTTCCGTCACCTTGTCTTCATCCAGTCCAGTCAGGAACTCAAGAGCATCTATATTCTGTGTGTAGACTCGTCTCAGGATCCCTTGTTGGTCCAGCAGCTTGAAGAACTTGTGAGTGGTGGTGGGCTTGAGCCGCTGGGGGTAGATCTCACGCACCAGGCCATAGAACGGAGCTGGGTCTTTTCGAAATTGGTGAGACTCAAAAATCGCCTCTGGATAAGGCAGGTTGTATTTTCTCAGCTTGTAGTATAAGCCAATGGAGGGCGTCCTGAAGTCCGGGATGCCTGCAGCCGTAGAGATGCCGGCGCCGCACATGACCACCACGTTCTTGTAAGTGCCGGAGGCGAGATTGTCGCACAATGCATCCCAGTCAAATGCTCGTTCCGGATTGGAACTTCTATTTCCCATCACTCAGCAGTCACTGAGAAGTTTTCCTCGAAAGATAAGTCAGTTTCCTATATTTTTGATTCAAGGATTTCATTATTGTTAGTAGGCCTGACAACTCCAGTGGCAAAGCAACAACAATGAACGAAACTGCCCAGCGCTGCCATGCGCTGCACAAGCAGCCGACGCTTTCTCCAGAGTTCTTCAGCTGTTATCTACAGGGCAACCTTCATATTCAGGGCGAACGTACTCATTGGCACTGTATTCAGTGTGGCCGTTGCTAACGTCAGTCCTGTCTCAGTCGTTGTCGCTTCAAATGTCAGAGCGAGAGACAAGTCTTACGAGGCTGAGAGGTACAGAAACAGAGAAACTAGAGCATCCATCCGTTCACGTTGTGAAGCAGCCGGGCGCTGCCGCGTCCGCGGCCTTCGTGTCACGCGCCTCGTCCATCGAGGACCAGCCTCCCTACGGACGAGTCCGGGGAGGCCAAGTCCGCGGTGTCAGACTGTCCGGATTCAAGTGGGACCACGGATCGTTAAAATCATATTCGCTCTTCCCCTTCTCCCCAGCTCAAAGTGAGTGAGATTTCTCTCGGTGGGACACTTGTCCGTCCTTCTCTCGGCGTCGGCGGAGACGACGGCGGCGGGCCAACGATCACATTTATTCGAGGGGCGTCGGACCCGCGCTCGCTATCTCTTTTGGCTGCGTCCGTCCGTCCCCTCCTCTTGGTCCCGTCGTGGCCCCTGCCTCCGCCGCGGCCGCCCTCGCCAGCCCTCGTCGCTCCCAGAGGGGGAGAAGGAAGAGGCCAAGTGGAGCGCCTCGCTCAGGCTCGCCGTGTGCGCGCCCGCCAGCTTGCCTTGGCTCCGCGAGACAGCTACAGCCATTGGTGAGGCAGGACCGCAGCAGGAGCACACTCGGCTTCCTCCTCCTCGTCGATTTGTGCTGAGCTCAGTGCAAAGGGAATCACAGGACGGACGGCGGCCATGTCAGGGTTCGGAGCCCGGCTGTGATCGCCACCCTCTGCCAGCACCGGATTGAGCGTCTTGTTAGCGGACGACCCTCCCGGAGCAGTACAGTAAGTATTGGCGCATCCGAGTCTTGACGCACCGGTACCCCGACAGCTCCGGTTTGTCCGGACAACCCGATCTCTCAGTCTCCTCTTTCTTTCGTCCGGACGACGCCGCCATCTTGCCTCTCGTACGCCGCCGCCAACGCAGCCGCCGCCAGCAGGGCGACCTAGCCAGACACTTGCAAGAGAGAGAGGCGGCCCCACTCAGCCTCATCACCTCGCCTGCCAGGGCCCGGCCGCTCTGCCTGAGGTATCTTGGCCTGGACCTCAGCGGTGGCTGCTCCCAGGGGTGACTGGACGGTGACGACGACGGAGGTGGCGTCGTCGTCGTCGTCGCCGCCGCCGCCGCCGCCGCCGCCGCCGCCGCAGATTGCGCGGCCGCCCGAGCTCTTTCTTTCTCCTCTCTCTTGCTGGCTCTCTCGTCCTGGCCCTCCATAGCCAAGTTGGCCAAGTGGAGTGAGCGGGCGAACGAGTGCATCGAGGGAGAAAGAGAGCTCCTGCTCCTCCCTCTCTCGCTCGCTCGTGCGGTCGTTGGGGCGGACGAAGGCTGGCTCGGCCGCAGGGTGGCGGCTGGAGCAGAGCAAAAGTGACTGGCAGAAGCAGAAGCAGAAGCCAGCACCGGACGGACGAGAGGACGGAGGAGACCCAGAGAGCGGCCATCATTTATTGCGTCGCGATCCCCCCGGACGACCCCGAAAGTTCACCTCTCGCCTTTTGCAGAAGCCGCTCTTGTCCGAAGCAATGGTGATATTGGTTCATGTGATACCGTCTTCGAGCTGAATCCGATGGACCCCGAGACGGCGCCCGCGGCTCTCCTCGCCGCCGCCGCCGCGTCGAGCCTTCCGCGGTCTTCTAAGGCCGCCCAGACCTCTTCACTCGCCGCCGCAGCCGCCGCCGCCGCCGCCGCCGCCGCCGCGTCCCCCACCGAGAAGGACCCTCCCAGTCAGACCGTTTCCACAGGAGGCGACCCCGAACCCGAAGCGGGCCGCGCCAGGCAGTCAGAGCAGATTTCGGCGTCCCCCGTCCCCAGCCGGGACGACGACGGCGGCGTCGCACCTGTAAATTTCTCCGCATCTGTGATAAAATCTCGTGACTCCGGCGTTGAGGCCGCCCCAGAGGCGACCTCGGACGACCGTTCGAGTACTTCCTCTTCTCCCGAGGTCTTCCAGCCGGCCTCCTCCTCTCCGTCCGCTCGTGCCATTCAGGACGGAGCTACCAAGTATCCAAAAACGGTGAGGACGAGATTGATTGCGTGTCACGAGATGAAACCATGAAATGAGATCTTGTTATATAATATGTGTTTTACAATATTAGGCACTTACTCTCTTCCCAACTCGCCGAGGTTCAGGCTGGGGTATCCCTGTCGGCCTGGGCCTCCGAGGCGGCGCTGACACCCTCAGCAATGGAACGACTGGATGGGGTCCGCCACCAGCTGGTGGAGGCGGTGGTGCTGGCGCCGCCGGCGGATGGGGCTCCGCCCCGCCCCCGAATCCCAGCGCATCCGCCGCCTGGGGAAACCCCGGTGAAGACCTTGGCGGCAACAACGCCCCAAGCAACAGTAACAGTAGTGTCGGGGCATCTTCTGTGCAGGCTATGAAGCCCCCAGGAACTGTGGCTCAGCAACAACAGCAAACTCCCGCATCGTCATCTTCAGCTCCAAGTCAGCCGCCACAGACCAATACTTCTTGGGCGGCGGCAGCAGGCAAGGGCCTGCCCGCCAGCGACTCCAACGGCAGCTCCAACGGCAACTCCTCGGCTAACAAGCAGCTGGAGCAACTGAACTCAGTCCGCGAGGCCCTCTTTTCACAGGATGGCTGGGGTGGCTCCAACGTGAAGCAGGACACTTCCTGGGATGTAGACTCGCGCTCCAACGGCGCAGATCACGCCGCTGGAGCCGCTGGACCTCCTAAAGATGCACCAGGCGGTTGGGGCGGCGCCGCCCGCAATGATGGCACAGACCTTTGGAAGCTCAACCTTTCTGGGCAGCCACCTGCCCCCAAGCCTCAGCCTTCCAATCCATGGGGACATACACCGCAGAACAACACTGACTACAAGCAGTGGGGTGAGGAAGACGACGGAGCAAGCGGTGGAGCACCCAATGATTGGCGTCCGGAACCTCCAACCCCTTGTAAGTGTACTCTCACTTATTAGGTCCTATCATCACATGAGTCCACACATACTTATGCAATTGTAGAGTTTGCTGAAGCAAGTCGTGAAAAGGGTAGTGCATACTGGTACGTACGATGTTTTTCAAGATTGATGCTTATGTATAGTGTAGATGACGTCATTCATAGTCTCGTACCTCGTTAACCTCAATGTTCTTCTTGAACGAGCTCCTTCCATGTAAACATTCAAGTACGTAGCTAAGAGGTCTTTATCTTTGTCAGACAAGCCCTCTCATAATGACGGGTGGAGGAATGACAGCAGGGGTAACCCTCACGCTTCTGCTTCCACTTGGAATGATCCTGGTCCACCGGGCAGTCGGGACATGATGCCTCCCCACGAGGGTGGTTGGGGCGTAAATCCGGGGCCCAGGCAGTCCAATCCTTCTCAGTGGGGCGGCCCAGGAGGCCCTACAGGAAGATGGGACCATGATTCGCCCAGCATGGCAAGAAGAGGGCCACCAGGTCCTTCTATGGACGATCCCACTGGGACATCTCTTTGGGGTGACAAAGGTGAGAATGGGGCACAGCTTGACTTGATCAATCGCATGCAGTCGCGATACAGTAGATGCCTCTTATTTCGTCAATCTCAGGCCGAGGAAGACCGCACAATGTAAGAGTCCCTGCGGTATAACCTACAGGGGCTTGATTTGGTCTAGCTCTGGCTATTTCTGACGATGTAGCCGATGGTGATAACCTGCTTTGTTATACTTCACTAGGTGCGTCCAAGTGGCAGGATATGCCAAACATGCCCAACATGGTTCGTGGACCTCCTGGACCTGCTCCACCTAGAGTAATGATGCCTGGTGGGCCATCTGGACCAAAAGAGCCTTGGGGCCACGGGCCCTCTCATGGATCACGTGGATGGGGTGAAGACCCAATGGCCAAGCCAGGAAGTGGCTGGGGAGACGATCCGATGAAACGGGATCCCAGCAACTGGGGCAATATGGATAATCAGTGGAAGCAACCACGTGGAGTCATGCCAGGCAACATCCGTGCGAGTCCCAGCAACTGGGATGATCCTGGCATGGATGGTGGCTGGGGCCACAAGTCCGACATGCTTAAAAGCATCTCCAAAGAAGTCCTCTGGAACACCAAGCAATTTCGAATACTCTGTGATATGGGCTTCCGCAAGGAGGACATTGAAAGCACGCTGCGTGCGACCAACCTTCGTCTGGAAGACGCTCTGGAGATGCTCAACAGCCAAGCGCGCTCATTGAGACCTCACAACCCGGGCCCGCCTTTCGAACCGCCTATGGACACTCTCAGGGGAGCTCCACACTTTCCTGCTGGACCAAGCGGTTTGGGATATCCCGGAGGTCCTGGACCGGGAGGCATGATGCCGCCCGGCGGCATGCCCCTCAACTCGCCACTGACGAGGCACAAGCCGCAGCAACAGCAGCAAATTGCACCACTGGCGGGCACCATGATGCCTCCACAGCCGCCGCATCGGCAGGCAGCTCAGCAGCAGGTACAGCAACAGCCATCACAGCCATCAACCCAACAACTGCGTATTCTTGTTCAGCAAATCCAAATGGCTGTGCAAGCTGGACATCTTAATCCACAGATCCTGAATCAACCACTAGCACCACAGACGCTACTCTTTTTGAATCAGCTCTTGCAGCAAATCAAAACTTTGCAAGGACTGCAGAATCAGCACGGAATCATTTCTAGAACTACTCCGAACAGCCCGCAGCTGATGGACCTTAACATGGATATCACTAAGACGAAGCAGACGATCGGCAATTTACAAAATCAGATCTCGGCGCAGCAAGCCAATTACTTGAAGCAGGCGCCGACGCCACAGATGCCCGCCGTAGCAGCTGCAACTGGTGCACCGCCTGAAAGCGCCACCAACACCATGCAAGAGATGCTCAATGGATTGAACCTTATGGGTGCAGACGCAGCTTCGACGTCCAATGGCTCGAGACTAAAGCAGTGGAAGTTCCCGAACGAGTTCCCGAAGGCCCCAGGTGCAGGCCCGACCAATAGCAAACCTGGACAACCCCCGCCACAGGCACAACAGCAACAACACCAAGGCTCGGCTTCTACTTTGCTTCTAGACCAGGGTTTGTGGGGAAACAGTGGCAAGGACGCCAATGGCGGCGGCTGGCCTGACAACAGCAGCAAGGCTGCCACAGATGGGGACTTTGGTATCCCCGAATTTGAGCCAGGGAAGCCCTGGAAAGGACCCGGGTTGAAGAACCCCGATGAAGATCCTAACCTAACCCCTGGTTCCGTCGCGGCCCTTGCCATTGGGTCCCTCTCCAAGGTGGGTTCAAGCACAAGTCTAGCTGCAGCCGCTGTAGCTGGAGCTGGTGGTGCTGGAAGTGGGGCAGTGGCTGAGAGCAGCAGTCTCAGCCTCACCTCCCCCACTTGGAGCTTCGGGGCGAACAAGAACGACTCGCCGGCGGCCACTGTAGTGTCCAAGGAGGCTGGATGGCCGGGCATGAGCAACGGGCCCACAATGGTCACCAGCAGTGCAAGCTCTAACAGCAGCAGTCTCACCCAGATTGGACAAGACCTGTGGGGTGGAAAGTCTGGTGGCAGTCGGGCACCTCCGGGTCTTGCTGGAACTGGCGCAGCTTGGCCGCCTTCTTCAAACGGATGGTCTACTGGGCAAAGCGGGCCTCAGCAGCAAGGAAGTGCTGGCGACGTTACTTCTTCTGGATCATCCTGGCTTCTCTTGAAAAATCTCACTCCTCAGATCGACGGCTCCACGCTTAAAACTCTGTGTATGCAACATGGGCCGCTGCAGCACTTCGACCTCTACTTGAACCACTCCATTGCCCTCGTCATGTATGCGTCCGGCAGAGAGGCTGCCAAGGTAAACTTTAAATTTAGATACAAGTCAGCGTTGGTGACCATGTACTTCTGGAAATTTCTCCTAGATCAGTTAACAATGCTCTCTTTCTCTCTCTCTCTCCCCCTCTTCTCCGTCATGTAGGCACAGAAGGCTTTGAACAATTGCCTGTTGGGCAACACGACTATTCACGCTAACCCGACGACGGAGAGCGACGTCTCCGCCATCTTGCAGCAGCTCGGTGTGAACCCTCAGCAGCAAGGAGGCGGAGGTGCCGGCACAGGCGGCGCTTCTGGCGGCGCGAACACGCCTACTCGAGGCCAAACGCCTTCCAACCCACTGCTCCCCAAGTCCTCCGGCGGTGGCGGTGGCGGCGGCGACATGTGGAGCGGCAACGATGGTACCGCGTCCGCCTCTGCCGCCTCCGTCGCCTCTTCTTCGTCGGTGGTGACTTCGGCCGGCACCCTCTTCACTGCCGGCTCGGTGTGGGGCGCCCCAGATTCATCGACGCTGCACTCCTTCTTGCCCGGGGACCTGTTGGGCGAGAACAACATGTAAGAAGGAAGAGCCTCTCGCGCTTGGCACTTATAGAAGAGAGAATCTGCAACTATGACAATGACAGAAGAAAAGGTCAGCACCCGCACCCACTTAACGTATGCATATACTACAGTAGTAAGCAAGATGATTAGAATGAGACGCTCTCCATTTTTCCTTTAAATGTTCTTGTACGACAGTTTAGCTATCAAGTTTGTCAAGCGTGTACGTCTGTGATCTCTGTTACTAAGAACTGAGGCTTTACCTTTTTTGATTTTTAATCAAATCAATAATTGTTATTTCAAGATGCATCTCAAAGACTATCTTTGAAGGGACCTGTATTTTCTCACTTAGACGCAAGATTAAATCATCCATTGAGTATTGTATGTATAGAAGCCTTCCTCATTCACGCTTTTGTAAACCACACATGGCACTGGGCGATGATGTCACGTGGGTTCTGCTTCAAAAGCGCAAAACGAGAGATATTCCTTCATACAACTCCCCTCCACCAATTGGTGATTTTCTTAAAGACAGGTTGCAAACAGCCTCACAACGGATATCACCAGATTTCCCTCCCCCCTCGAACAGAGAGAGTGACATCGTGAACTGAAAAGTTTGTAATTTTGTATCTTTCTTCTGCAGAAGGGAGCTTTGCTGTTTTCATCCACACTTCTTTCAGAACAATGGTGCAAATTTGTTTTTCATGCTCTTGGACAAGTTGTGCTCCTCTTTGGACGCACACGCCACACTCCCGTCATAAAGAAAAGGAAAAAGAAAAGCTACCGCAATTCCAATGCTAAGACAACTTTCAGACCGGTTGACATGAGCATCCACACCCTCACACAATACTTGTATCGTTTGCCAAGTAATCTAAGTCTCGCAGAAGAAATATTCAAATAAGCTGTATATATTTCTATATAGAAACTATATTTCTTGATAGTGTGTGAAAAATCCTCAATGCTTTTGCTTGCGATGCAGGTGATTGGGCCGGAGGCTGGGCAAAACTCCCAAAAAACGTAGAGTTGTGCTGTGTAAATCAAAGTCATTTCATTTAGTTGCTAAGTACCAAACCAGCCCGCTCGATCGATCCCCAAGAAACCCTTCCTGCACACCAGGCAGACGCTATTGGCGGTTTCAGAATAGTTCGTGTTGTCCGTGTGATACGCAGTAGCCTGCTTTTTTTCTCCCCCCCCCCTCCCCTCCCCCCAGCTAATGTAATATTGATGCAATCCTACTACTTCGTATATACAGTACTACTATTACTACTGCTACTCCTACTAAAACGCCTACCACAGCTCGGCCTCGGCCACGGTGCAAAAGATGTGTGCAAGCAAAAGCAGCTACTGTCAACATTTTTGCCGAAAAGAAAGGGAAGAAGAAAGAAATCGTGGCTTCCAAGTAGCACAATGGAAAATGATACCGAGTGACGCCCCCTCCCTCCGAGGGGAGTGGAGCCAACGAAAGCAAGAGACATTTTACTGTACAGTATTGAGTTATCAGAGCCACCAGTGTTGTTAAAGAGGAGGGGGTCGTGCAAGCAGGAGCCGTTGGGGGAGACACTGAACTTGCCCTCCACCCATATCACAACTCTTTAAGAAAAAAAGCAAAGGAAGAAGATGAAGAAGAAAAAAAGTTACTCCAAACATCCGTGATTTCATCCCCGGCTAGCGAGGGAACTATGAACTAAAGCTGTGAATCCTCCTCTCCTTCGCGTTGAAGAAGAAAAAAAAAGTGTCAACGACGAAGAAGGGAGGCAACAAAAAATTCTCCAGCCGACACTCCCACCCCATACCCCGCCACGCCCCTGCCCCACCTCACTTGGGGCGGTTTTTTTTTCGGACAAGTTGGAAAGAAGTGAGTTCTCCCATGATAATGATTTGTTTTGGTCGTTGCATACACAGACAAGCATATTATTCACGTTTACTACATGTCGAAGAAGATTCCAAGCCTCTCTGACTTCATCATGTACGCGTCTGTCCCATTTCGATTATTATTACTACTACACCATGCACGGTAGCTTTCTGGTTATGCTGAGTGCTGCTCAACAATGCACAGCAGAGAAGAAGAAGTCGCCGAAAATTATTGTGATAGTGCCCAAAAGTTTACATGTGTTCAGACAGGAAGCCCGCAAACCTCTTCTACTTATAACTGCGACATTTTGCTCGGGACGTTTCACTGACACATTGATTCTCTCTCTCTCTCACCACAAGGACGAGGGCAAAATGGAAGGAAAGAAAGAGGAAGAAAGTTGCATGTCTTTCCTCTTTGGCTGGCAAATAAGAGTATAAAGGGACGCGCACATTCTACCACAACACTACGTACGTACTGCAGCACAAGTTCAATCTGTACACATACACTCCTTTCGCTCACATATCAAGGGAAAATAGTGTTGCCATAAGGGAATAATCACTAATCTTCCACAAAGTGATGCAGATGCTGTGGAAAGTCCCCAAAACTTTGTGTGATCTATGGTAAACTACGACACAGTTAGATTAGTAATGTATTGTGCACCCGCCCTCCCTCCCCCTCCTGCCCCACTACATGTACAGTACACTGTACTATTGCTTCTATTAATGTTCGTTCGAAAAATAGTGAAGAAAACCTTGTCGCAGTGATCGCTGGTCGTGGTCTAGAGAAGAGACCCCACGCACATTACACAACACACACACACACCTCCAATTCCTCCCTGCACACAAAGTGAAACAAAAAGACAAAAAAGCACGTCCAGGTTTGGTGCCATTTCTTCCTACTACTACTTGAAAGAACAACTTATACTGTACCTTAGTGTTAAGAGTGATGTGACTAAAACAACATAGCTTAAGGCGAAGGATTTTTTAGAAAAAAAGGACAAAGAATGGCATAGCAATGAAGAGTGCTGATGCCACCGAACAGAAGAGCGGTGAAGATGGAGAAGAAGAAGCATTGGTTGTTTCATCCTATCTAGTGCAATTTTGCTATGATGTCAACAAATAATCGTTTCATTATTAGTCAGCAATGCAAGCAAAACTAACTCTCCTTCCCCTGCTGCCCCCTAACTTGACAACCCCCCCCCAATCACAATTCATTCATTAGCACAAGCAAGAAACAAAAGCAGTTCACCCCTTCTGTCCACGCTGCCTGCACTAAAAGCACCCCTAGTCAATCTGCTTCGTACGCAGTTAGTCGATTGAGCTTCTTTTCTTCAAGCCTTGGCCGGTTCTTCAGCACCCCCGCCCTCCCCCTTAACCCTTTTTTTGCTGTCCTGCACAGGAGGCAGCTATAAGAGATACAAGTCACAAGCCAAATCGTCCCTGACTTATCCCTCCTGAAATATCCCCCCTCTCATCTCAATTGAATGTGCTGATCGCAGGCCAGCAGGATCAAGTCCGATCCTCCCCACCCCCCTTCAACGAGTACAAAAGCATTTTTTTCTGTGGTGATGGTGCTAAAATATCTGCCTAACTCTTCAACGAGAGCTACGACAACTACCTGAACGGTTACCAGAGCCCGCCAAGCCCCTCCCCACCTCAAAGTGGCTAATAACCCCCCTCGCTCCGGCCTGTTCAAGCTATGACTTTTGCGTCCTACCTTTTCAAGTAAGAACCAAAGTGTTCTTATAAATCAAGCGGCTGCAGCAATGAAAGAAAGAAAAGCGACGACTCATTTTTCTCTTCTGAACGTTAGCATCACGACCATGCTCACATTTGAAACTCTGGTCTTTCAAGGATGCTTTTCAAATGCACAAAAGAAAACTCTTCCTTTCCTCCTCGTCCCCGTCCTCCTGCTCCTCCTAGGTCGTGAGCTGATTTCCCCACGCCAACAACTTGTCCCTCACCACCCACCTCCCCGACCTCCATCTCCTCCTCCCCGGACGTGCCGCCATTTGCACAACTCTACACGATGGCCTTTATGCGATAAGACTTAAGAGCGAGAGGCGAAGCAAAGTTGAAGACTTGGCGGGCAAGGTCTCAGCTGCATTGTGATCAATCGGTAGCATTTTAAAGAAGAAGAAGAAACAGTCCTCACAAGTATCCAGGAAAGTTGACACTACTGTAGTTACACCTACCCAGTTTACCAAAGATTTGTATCTTCCTACTACTGTGCTAAAATTGTTTCGCGGCGCCAATTTGCCAATTGCTGGCTCATGGGGTTCATTCTATGTTATAAAGCGTCAAGTGATTGAAATTATTTTCAGGCTGTAAATCTGCAATTCCAAATTTCTATAGAGTCTCAACAATATTCAACAATTCCTAAACGTGCCAAACTTTGGTGAATCTGACCATAATGCGAGTTCTACCAGTCAGACCAAGATCTTCACTTTCTCCATGAGATGTACACACTTTAGATGCTTGAGCGCCATTTCATCAGCTCAGGGAAATCAAAGGAGGATAGAAAGCTTCACGTCCATCAAGCAAGCGTGTCAAACTGTAGCCAAATAGGGACTTAAGGCCAATAATTGTAAAATGTTGTTTCCAGTATTTATTCCTTAACATATGTCTACTTTGCCATTCTCAGTGAGGTGCGCCCATTGGCTGACGACAAATTGTATACAATGAGGCCCAGACTCACCAGCTCAAACAATGCCTTGCAAGATAAATGTGCCCCCCTTAACCCCCCCCCCTCCCATCTCCCCCCCCCCCTTAGTCTCACGTTTTCAGCTGTTGATGAAGAAAAGGTATTGATTGTTATTATTACAACTCGACCGATAGACAGACAGACAGACAGACAAACGGACAGTAAGGAGTCAGCTTGAGAGAAAAGAAATCGCAATAGTCTTGCTGTTATTAACTTACAACGTTTTACTCCACGGCCACCTCCGGCCCCGGCCCCGGCCTCTTCCCCGGGAAGACGCAAAATTAATAATGATGAATGAATTAACGATTGCACCTAATCAGCAAAAAACACTGTGTGACCTGTGGCATGTCAAATGGCATATGTGAACCAAGGGAGGAGGTCCTTCCCTGACCAATATCAGCGATCCTGTCAACAAAAAAGGTTCATCACTGTACTGTAATACCGTAAGAAAAAACACACTTCATTGAGAAAAAAATACTATTATGACAACTTGATGTTCTTTAGATTTTAAGGCCGAACATGTTCGAATGGTACTAGCGCATCTGAGCCGTGCGTGTGACGGGTTCTGCTTGACGCCCTTAGCAACTAATATGTGTGTGTGCTACCGAACATTTTGCTGTATTCATCGCTGTACTAGTAGAATTCTTGTGTATTGATGAGAGAGATGCGCTGGTATCATAAGACAGGAATGAAGAATGAAGTAATAAGAGTGAAGCGTTGGGGCCTTGCGAACTGTGCAGTCGATCACGTTACCTGTGCTTCTTTCCAACGTATGGTACATATGTAAATGCTGCATGAGAATTGTGATTTTTCCATTATTTCTCTCCCCTAGGCAAGAAAATAGATTCTTCATGATAATAATCTGCATGGAAGCAGATCGAGTTCTCACAACAGTTTTCACAGTAGGTCAGGAACAACAACAAAAGCACCACCGATTCTTTTGGTTATTTTTCCTTCTTTAATCATAGTCTTCTTCTTAGCTTGAAAAAAAAAAGAGCCAAAACGTCAAATTCTGTCCCGTTTCCACTACATTGTGATCCTCGCATTTTGATTCCAGCTCCTCCTCTACACGCTCGCTTTTAACCCCACCACCCCCAACCCTTTATACATACGTTTTTGGGTGTCAAGTCACAAATCTTGTCATCGTCAAACATTCACAGGTCCTCTGGTTGCTTCAATGTCCTTAGAAAAAGAAAAAATCTTCGTTAAATGTCAGCAGTGACTCGACTGTACACACATCGTTCTAATATAACACACCCAATGTTGCACCAATCTTGAACTTTCCAGAATACGCCTCAGTAATCAAATGCTACCAATACTTTCCGTCAGCTACTAGAGATTGAAAATAACATTGCATTCACATACCTATGATTTGTAAACTATTTACGTTTATATCTATAACGACGATTTGGAAAGAACTTCCCAAGTGCTTTTACGATTACTATATTTGTAGTGTAATCATTGTGTGACCATCGGTTCTATAATAAAATATTTTCGCGAAAATGCACATCACGCGTCTTCGTCCTTGACTTTCCAACGCTTGAGCAGGCACAGTCCGTTGACCTCGATAAACGTGCAGACGGCCACGAAGACGACTCGGTTGGCGGGAGGGACGACCGCAAAGTTGACGGCCTGCAACGGTGTCCAGTAGCAGATGGCGAGCGTGTACGTCAGCAAAAACTTTTGGCGCATCTCTCGGAATATGTCCGTCTGCCCCTCCAGGGCGCTGGTGGCTGCATCAAAAGTCTGACAATTCTTTGGACAGTACAGGCTACTGCAAACCACAGTTACAGTTACTCTCACAGTGCAGTTAACTGTAACTACACTTACAGTACACATGCAGTTACAGTCTCTGTCACAGCACAGTTACTGTTACAGCTACAATCCCAGTTACATTGTTACAATACATTACCTGCGTAGAACAATGCATAGAGTGGAATGGTGATCACTGTGCAGTCCAGCACGAGTTTCGTGGCCAAGGCCCGCCAAGCGGTGCCTGGGTAGAGCGTGTCCAAGAACTTGTACCACAAGTGTAGCGTCGGAGCCATGACGAAGGTGCCGACCGTTGTGTAGCGGGACACGGACCCCAAGTTAAAACAATCATCCTGCAGAAATCGTTACATGCACATTGTCTGACCAGCATGCTAAAGGAGCCTCTCTATTGGCCTTACTTTTCTCAGCCTCTTTTTCCTGGCCTCCATGGCCGCCTCGATCGTCTGCTGCGTGAGCTCCGCCATGCCGCATATCCCGCCATACGAGACGCAGTTGGTGACCAAGGGATGGCGTGTGGTGAACGAGGTCAAGGAAGAACGAATTCGGAGAAAGATCGTCATTGGCTATGTATGCATCTAGATCTAGCCAAAGCCGAACTCAGATGACGACGATTCGGAAGATTTTTGTTCATCTCGACAATGGTTGCTAAATATGACTTACTTTTTGTCCATGAATCTCCTGCCGAGATTGTATTCCTCACTCAAGAGGAAGAAAAGGCTCACTTGTTATTGTTCTTCACCATCGATTTTCTTTCATCAGCTGCATCCCACGAAGTTGCTGGAGCTTTCTTTGCCGCCTGCTCTCCTGGGGTCGGCCTCGGAGATCGTCATCCAACTTCAAGAACTGACGAATTCGCATACAGGGTGTGCAAATGCATAAGTGTTCTTTTCTTCACCTTCTTCAAGTGTATGGGTTGGCCTAGAAGTAGAAGTAGAACGGTTGGGCGTTCGTAGCTCAGCCCACACCTTCTCAAGTTTTAGCCTCTCGGACAGGTTTGATTTGTCCCTGTGGTTGGTTTCGGCAATCGAAACTGATGGGTTGAGATCTCTTCCATCAATTGGTATCAATCTTACCTTTCTGGGAGCGTTAGAACCTGGGCTGCGGACCCCCAACCAATAACAGTTACTACTAACCCACCCTGTCTAGGATTCTATTCCTAGATGCGTTACAAGTCCATAAACAAGTCTGTTGGACTTTTTATCCATCATCTGCTTTATCTCAACAGTTGTACGTGGTTCAGTCAAAAACTAGGGACAGAGCGTGTCTACAAACTGCTGAGCTTGACGAGCACCTAAGTTGGTCATATCAACCACTTTTGACCCGAATCCAGGCATACTCGACTGACTTGTTGGTGGCGAATAAAGTCGAAGTCTATGTATTCCGGAAAGGAATAGTGGAGTCTTCGTGATGAGTTAGATCAAAAGTGGTTAATACAACGAACTTACCCTACTTATCGTAGCAGTCCTCCTGTAATGATCCCCGCTCTCCAGAGAGAGAGTAAGAAATGATCCCTCTTCCCCTAATTATCCCCATGACAGCAATCACCTGTATCATTACCTGGATAGTTGCACTTTACCGTCACACTATTACATACACTCGATTAAGGGCCGCCTTGGACGCTCTTGAGCGAGTGGACTCGAGTCACGATTTACTGCTCTCTACAGGATTGGAACATGTTTCGGCGGGAAATTTGAATATACATTTCACCACCCAAAAATGCGCTCAAAAAACCATTGAAAGCCATTGAAACTTGGAGCACATCCGTATATGAACTACACACACTTGAATACACTATTAGAACACAGCATCAATGACGCAGGGCAGTGGAAACTGATGTTGACGGACAGAAAACCGTGAATTTTTATTAGGATTATTAGGATGTCTGATATTAAGGATGCCTGGTGTCATCCCGGTAATGCAGGACACTGCGCATGATGTCAGACTCCACAGTTGGGGTTGTCATCTCCTGTGACCTCCTTCCCTCATAATTACCCCTTCCTGAGGGTTTCTAAAAGTACTTCCCTGGTGTCACTTGTGAAGTAAAATTGTTTTCCAATTGTCAAGTTCAGCAGTTGCAGTGTAAATGACGCGTACAGTAAAAAAGAGGTTTTCTTTCTTGGACAGGTACACAAAATGTAGCTTCAAGTTGGCATGGGGACGAGGGACTTTCTGGTGAAAGTCAGCTTTGAACTGGAGGAAATTCTTTGTATTCTGTCTGCATGAGGAAACAAAGTTTTTCTTCGTCTTCTTCGTCCTGTACAAGTTCTCTGTGCGCATGCATTTGACACAGTCTTAGCCTCGTCCACGCAAGCGTGTGTGCCGGGACACGTCGACGCGGAGAGAGACACCCTGAAGGCCATGGCCGCGGGCAAGAAGTTCTTCTCCTCCTCCTCGGAGGTGAAAGCAGACGCGCACACAGAGTACCAACAACAAGAAAGTGGAAGAGCTGCTTTCGGAAGAAAGAAAGGCAGTAAATCTTAACCACGGTGACACCTCCATGCACACATGCACGCACTGGTCGAAACTTCTAATTTATCACTTGCCCACGCATTGCTGCATCTGCGCTTTCCCCGCAAGGAGCCACGTCCGTCCTTGGACTTGCTGCCCATGGAGACGCTGCCGGCGGAGGACGCGAGACAGACGCTAGGACGACGCCATCTAGCAGGATTCCTTACAGGTGGCCTACGTAGGGTTAGCTTAAGTTTCGGCCATGTAAGTGAAGTAAGGTTAGTTAGGCGAAGTTACACTAATGGTAGTTTAGTCAGTCTATGTTAGGTAAAGTTAAATTTCGGTTTGTGACATTAAGGTAGAGTCGGATTTGTCAGATTGAGTCAGAGTTACCTCTCTTAGGTCAGAGTTAGGTCACAAAGAATGCTGACCTCTCCTGACACTAACTTATCAGAGATGCGAACATTTTTTTCGTCTCATAAAAGTGAAAGATAGTAAATGTGGTCGCCCTTCAAAGGGGCGTCACAGTAGCAGCTGGAGCAGTTGTAGTCAGCAAAGATAACTTTGACGTCGGTAATGTCTCTCACCTTGTTGAAGCTGCGCAGTGGCTCAAGCGGCTCCTGGAGTGGCAGATTCAGTTTTATACACTTAGCATCATCCACAATTGGTACACATGCACAATAAATGCAGATCCATAATTTTAGTATACTTACTAACATACATGTAAAAACCCAATCTGAGTGCTTGCAGTGCAACTGACCCCTTTAGATGGCACCTTGGTAATGCTATCTTCTAGGTTCTTCTGGCTCTTGGCGTCACGTGCAGCAATTCGGAATGTTTTTTTTTAGTGTCGTGACAAAAGTTTGATTATACATTGCATCGCTATATTGTAAACACAATATATTCAGGGCATGGACCCAGGCCAAGTGAAATCTCCCGGAAAGTGTGGAAAATATAGTCTACATTATGCTGATGCAATTAGTAATTTGACGAAAAAGCGTTGCTTCACCCCCAAAATTGCCTTTTGAATATTCCGTAACTGTATACGTAAGGTATATAGCAAACCCCAGATGCATAAAACACTAAAACCTGGCTTAGGCGACAAAATCTGTTTTCGGGTAATACAGAGAGCTAGTTGACTGCAGTCAGTGATAGTCCGATTGTCAGGCCAATTCCTCCAACGAAATTTCGATCTGCAAAACCGACCTTAAGTTAGCAGCTACTTGCATTTTAGTGTATCAAAAGCCGCCATGTGCGCCTCATGCGCCACGCCCGTGCGCCGAGCTACAACGGCTGATCGCAAAGGGTTTGACGAATTGCTGCGCCACCGGTGCTGGCAGTAAAGTCGACCTTCGATGTAGTGAAGCTATGGGTGGGTTTACAATTGAAGAAAGCACCCAGTAGATAAGACGTTCATCTCTAATCTTTACTATAACGAAGATTGTATGTACTAGATAATTTTGTCAAGAGCATGACAATCAGGTAAGTGTCTTTTTTCCGAGGCGTTCAATGTCCGCAGTGCGGAGACTTCTGTCATTGGCACGACTTTGGTTGCGCCTCGTAGCCAAGTCCACCAAGGACAACACCTTCGAATGCGCCCAAAAGAATACCTGGGGGACAACGAGGAGGCGAACGAGGAGGCGAACGAGGAGGCGAACGAGGAGGCGAACGAGGAGAAAGCATACATGTTTTGGCGGCACAAGAACCACAGCCTCTTTGCCCTCAGCGCTTACGGCTCGGTCCACGGACTTGGCGCAGGTGGCGCACGCAGTGGCTTTGGAAGACCTGAGATGCAAGAAGTATTCAGAAAGGGTTCAGGGAAATAGTCTAGAGAATAGATGTTTTGCCAGGTGTTTTCTTACATTTGATGCAAAATGTTGCCTTCCTGTCGGGTGAAGAGATATCGTAGGAGAACCATATTTTCTGAAATAGCTATATTTGCAGACAAAATGGGAAATATTGACCACATACATATGTGTTTTAGCACGATATTTTCCGAGTTTTGACTCAAAATGCTTTTTTACCCCTCCGAAGCCTTATACAGGCCTTTCATAGGCCTAGGACAGGTCAAGGCCTCAGCCAAAACAAGGAAAATGTCGTGCACTTTATGGCCAGGCAATTTGCAATTTGACGCGAAATTGTTGCCTCCAAAATTTCCCAGACCAAGAAAATGAGAACAGTGGCATAGTGCTTCAAGGCACTGCAGGAAATTGGGATGTATAGTAGAAAGCCGGGATATAACATGTGATACAGTTATGAAACTACATTTCTCGGCATACAGGGTGGGGATTACTTAGTGTAACGTTTCATTCTCATCTGGTAAACGAATTGAACCGCTCTGCCGTTCTTGGTTGGGTTGCCAATCCAGATCTTTGAGAACACTTGTCATTTACCAACAAAAAGACCCAGACCCCCAGGGTCGCTGAGCAGTCTAACTGCAGCAAATTGATCATCTTTCCCTTCGCCCCCTCAGCCCACTCCACGGTGGCCGTCAGGAAGAAGTCCGCCATGTCATCCAGATAGGTAATTTATCAGTTTATTACACAGTTCTGCCTCTGCCGTCCACGTGCGTACAGTCTATAGTGAAACTGGTCCGTTGTGAGCACTTAATGCAGTGAAGCCCAATTTAGTCAAGTCAGTCGGGAGACGGAAAAAACTACCAAACCTGAGGACGACCTATGAACTTCACGGAACTGCTCCAAGTGTTATCACTGTTCTTCAGCAACTTCCTCTTCCCCTTGACCGAGTTCCAAGGAAGAGACCCTGGATCCTTTTGCAGAGTTCACTCAACCAAATCCAGGCTTGCCGGACTTTTCAATGATCACTGCTTCGTCGTCCAATGAGGGTGGACGAAAGAAGAGGACTGAATTAAGACGAAGTGAGATGTTTTTCTGATTAAACAGAAGGTTTTTCGACGGAACCAGAGGGATTTTGCTTCTTGCCACATTCGAGCGTTTTCGACCAAAGCGCAGTGGACTTTGATGTACACAGTCTACATCAGTGGCGTAGACGGCGGGCAACAAGGACCACTGGCTTTCGTTCTGTTGCAAATGGTGCTCACGCGGATCTCGTTCACGTCCCACTACCCATCTAAATCAAAGACAGCCTCCACAAGAAGATTTATGAATGTAAGCTAGACAGCGTGAGTGTACAGCATGAATAATAGGTACAGTATATATACTAGGCTAGGTCGAAAATTGGAATTCCCCGTGGGTGCCCAAAATTTTTAACCACCTACCA
>JAAUXU010103237.1_pt1 | contig 45020 bp, 37 predicted proteins | sample 7278151 | NCBI WGS metagenome assembly JAAUXU01 (sample SAMN14350113, study PRJNA611818) | marine sediment metagenome | isolation source: surface marine sediment (1.8m) | place: French Polynesia: Moorea | collected 2018-08
CTTCATTCCACCCCTGTCAAAAGGCAGCAACATCATGCCTCAAGACAAGAAGTCCAGCAGCGGCAAGAAAAGGAGCAAGGAGAAGAACGCTCGGAGGGGTAGTAACGACGACAGCTTCACCGGCGAGAATGATAAGGTAACTTTGGACAGTGTCACCTGTAGTATCTTATGTGAGTCACGAACGATATGCAAGAAAAGTGATGTCTCCAAAGGTCCTGGGAGTCTTCGTGCACTCTGCTGAGTGCCTGAACGTGAACGTACATGTGCAGCACCCGAGCGTCTGAGTGCTCGTTGTCGATCTGGAGAGCGGTAGGTTTGTGGAGAAGAGGAATGCCGGCGACCGCGTCACCAGCTTCCATGACAAAAATCTCAAGCACATTCTACCTCTTATGACGAAACCCTTTGCTTATGCTACCACGCAATCTCTGACCCCACGATGGGAAGAGCTGCTCATCTTCAAAGAGTCCTTCTCCCACCTCAAGGTGTCAAAGGCTTCCAAGTTGGGCCTGTTCTTCCTTGTACAGGATCACGTGAGCATGAGCAAGGTCAACAATAGCAGGCGCACTGGCAGAGGATGGTTGGACGTTGCCTGGGCATTTCTCAAACTGTTTCCCTCACCAAAGGACGACAACACAGAAAAGAAACTGAGATTGCAGCTCTACAAACCTAACATAAGACCAGCATCAATGGTCGAAGATGAGGGAGCAATTGTTTGGAGCTGGTGGAGCAAACATAAACACGTGAAGTACCCGTCGACCATCTTCGTCACCGTGCAGGCCATCGACCCCCCTACCAGTAACCAACAAAGTGGCAATAACAAAACCAGCGGACTGGCTCTGCACACGGAAGTACAGGAAGCCGATAAAAAAAATCCGAATCTTTTGGTAGCTCCCAAGGTGCCCATCTGGAGCAGAGCACCTGGACAAAGCTGCCAGATCCCTCGCACCGAGGTGGCATGTTTGGACAGCGCTGGTGGAGGAGTGTCTTGTCTGCAGTTTAGTCGCGACAGTCGCCTGCTGGCCGCCGCATGTCCCAAGATCTCTAGAGACAGTGTAAGCAATAGCGGCGGTTCTGCTATCTTCATTCACGATGCTGTCGGCGGATCTTGGACGCGCATCCTCACCTTTGGCGGCCACGCTGGACCCATATACACACTGGACTGGCGAGACTCGCACACACTTTTGTCGGCGTCTGGCGATGGCACTGCGCAAGTTTGGCATTTATCCAGGGGCCAAAGGGACATACTTGAACACCCCACGTTTGTCTACTGTGCGCGGTTTCACCCGAACACAGCTCACGTCGTGGTGACGGGCGGATATGACCGGGTGCTCCGCGTCTGGAAGCTGCAGCAAGCCGACGAACGCTACTCAGTAGCCCAAGAGCTGACGGCGCACGACAATTTCGTCACTGCTCTCGAGTTCGACACAGATGGACACAACCTTTTCTCAGGTGACTGTGATGGCATCATCAAGATCTGGGAGATATTTGGCAGTAACACCATCGAGCAATTTGGCAGCGACCCTGCCAACCTTTTCTTCAGGCTAAAAAAACAGCTCAGACTATCCGAAACGAAGGGTCATGCTATAGAGAATCTCTGCATCCATCCTGGGGGTCACAGGCTCCTCGTGCACTCCTCCTCTCTTGTGTCAGCTTTTGTGATGGTGGACCTGAAGCTGGGCGGTGTCATCATGCAGGAATTCTGCGCTGACTCATGCGGTGGACGCTGGGTGGGAAGTTGCGTGACTCCGTGCGGTTCCTTTGTATTTGCCGGCGGTGCCGCTGGTGATGTCCATGTCTTTGACACCGACACAGGTGAGCAGAAACACGTGTTCATGGAGGCGGTGTCATCGCCCACGAAGGCAGTCGCGGCATCGCCTGTCCACACCATCGCGTTCCACCCTCACGATCATATCGTGGTGTTTGGTGCATTAGGCAGACAGGGATCTCCGGTCTGTGTGTACAAATATAAGAAAGAATAAGATTACAAGGATATCACGGACTTTGCATTCTTCAAGGGTGTTGTTGTTGCTACTTTTGCTAGGAGAATGCCTGTATCTATGTAAGCTTTGTATGAATGGAGTGTCCGAACAGGAGTTCAATTATTACTGTTGCATGTATGGTAAAATATCCAGTAGTTGAGTGGGTTTGAATGAAAGAACCTGCTGCGGTTGTGAAAAGAGCGCATTTGGTAAAAAAAAGCAATCTGAAACTATCGACCTCTCTTTCAGGACAAAACATTGACAAACAAACACTTCGGAACTGAGATTTCTGATCGCTTCTTTTGACAATCATCTGATCCATACACGCATATATGGAAACACAGACTTAATCTAAAAACGTAAAGCGCTAGGACTTTATGTTCTGTGTGTGTGTCTGTCTGTCTCACTTTTTTGATGAAAAAATATTGTTTTACTACCCGTAATTTTAACTCAAAGTTTTGAAACATACTGTTTCTCTTAAGCGCAGTGAATACTTTTTTTAGTCGACTGTTTAACTGCATTGAGCTATAGAAGTCGTTCACCCTTGTATGGAAAGCTGAGGAGCTCCTCCAAAACCAAACTGAAACGCACTTTTGCTCTGATTTGCACTTTTGTCCACAATATGGGATCAAAATTACGTACTGTGCCACAATTTAGCACATAGAAGTTTGACTGTCCTGTGAACAAATGACGGGTTTCAACTCTTTTGGGTACGCATACCAATCCCTCGATATAAGGAACGCTCACCTACCCACGAAAAAGAGCAGGATGGGCACCATTCACAGGAACTGCTAGTATAAGGATGAAAGAAGAGGGCCAAAAACACTCCAATTTCTTAATGTAAAGCTTGAACTTATTGAAGAAGTTAGCAAGAAACATTTCATCACATGCTGCTTATACGACGACGCTGTCCATTCTATTATCAGTGGATGTTATTCAGCAGTCTACGACAAAATTGCTTTTATTTTCAACCTCTACTGAGTGACGATAACAAATGCTCGGGGCAACATTTTTGTTGTTCATGTCCATATCCATATTTTTGTGGCGAAGTGAAGCAACTTTCTTTTACTTCTTCAACTGTAGAGACTGTAGCAGCATATACTCCGTAGTGTACATACGGAACAATAGCGGTAGTAATTTACAACCAAAATATCCATCCAAGCTGAACACCTTGTGTACCACTGAAAATTGCTCCATGTGCGCACGCGTAACACAGGTTAGTTGAAAAGCCATAACTAAAGCAACGTCGGCCAGGACAGGTTTCTCTTAACTGAGAAACCCCCATCACATGTGTGCATACCTGGGTATGCGAGTAAGACAAGTGCTGTCACCTAGTCCACTTCAGCTCTTTGCCGGCCCGTGACCTTGTGCTTTTGTCCCACTTTAGCAACCTGGCATGAAAGAGAAAGGCAGAGCATCCACACAGAGCAAAAAAGCTCTCTTTTCCAGCGTCAGGCTTGGACCCTCACCAGTATCTTGGAGAAATCTGCTGACACAGACGCGCGCACACACACACACACACACACACACACACACTGCTTTCAGCAGCTGTACTTTGAAGAGAAAGCAAATCGATAGCTTCTTCTCCCCTTCTTCTACACTCCCCTTTCTCCAGTGGAAAGGCTGCTGCAACAGCCTTCAAGGCCGAAACGAGCACTTTCGCCAACAAAACCAGAATTAGTATGTAAATAACATCAGATTGATAACATTGGCCAATCATAATGGCATCTGTGTGGGAGGAGGCAGACTCAGAGTTCCATCAGGAAGTCTTCCTGCGTGATCGCTCCAGCGTTGCTTCCTCTACGCTGGAGTCGAACAGATCGGCGGTCACCACGACCACTCTAGACCCAACGACAGCGACCAACACCACAACGTCGTCGTCGAGGTCGCTGGACACGGTGATCCACAGGCCTCCACTTCCTTCGGCCGAAGCCAGCAGAATCCTGCGAGAGGCCTCGCTGGCTTCCGCCTCTGCCTCCGCCGGCAGAAAGTCCAGTCGCTCAGCCAGAATGAAGGCCGCCATTCAGGGTCTTGGCACTGAAGATTCGGATCCTGAGAACACAGAGGCAGCGGACGATTATTGGCTTCTAGGAGGCGGCGGCGGCGGCGGCGCAGGCAATGGCAACGGGGGAGGCAGCAGAGGGGATGCACTCTTTCTCAGTGGTGAATAATTATTCCGAGTTTTCTATCTCTACTAAGCTGTACAAAGTACGTACGCTCCTCTTGTGTTGAACGAGGCACGCCTGAATGGGTTGTACTGCATGTATGTGTTCATACGCGACCACACATTGTAGACGCACATCAGGCACGAGAGCGGCATGGGCTAAACGAACGTACTACGCACTGGATGAGTACAAACACGGGATAAACCTTGGAATCCCTGTCTGGCCATATTATCTAACACACGCTGACTCTACTGAATCGTGAGGGAGAGAAAGCATGCTTTCTTCAAAGTTTGAGTGGTCAATTTGGTCATAAATGCATCGATGAATTTGTCTTTTTTTGCTGCGAACCTTCCTGTCATAGCTGGTACGAGTTATGAAAGAGCCTTTAAAGATTTCTTCTGCTCTTACACGGCTGAAGTACAGAGTACTGAATGCTGAGTATAGAATACTGCTCTACGGAAGGGAAAATGGAGCAAGTACTGAAACGATTTTTGATCAAACCAACTGCATGAATTTGATGACAGATGCATTTGAATCTGCCAACCTTAGCAAGTTTATGCATATCGTCAGTCACCTAAGGGCATTTCTTAACATTATTCATGCAGACTTCGGGGAAAACGTGACGGATTGGCACGCTACCGTGACGGGAATAATGTGTGATGAAAATTGAAGATTACTACTTACAATTACGATAAATTGAGTTCTCATACCTCGTGTGCCAATTGAATAAGTTTGAAAGAAGCTATCAAACTATAGCAACCTTCTTCCCCATGATATCTTCAACTGTTCTTCGTAGCCCCCCAAAAAGAAGTTACACACTGAGTAGATGAGTAGGATAAGCAAAAGGACGTGTTCAGTATATCCTTTCACGTACTGTTGGGACAGTCTGGCAAAACAAACAAGTCTACTATGTAGCAATGCACTGTACGGTGAATCCAAAATATGAGCAACGACAGGAAGGCCACAAGTGCAAGGACTGGCACCGAAGGTCGACAGAAGTAAAAGTATGCCCCACGTAAGGGTAGACAGCAAAATGTTGCCAGGAATTGAGCTTATGGTGATGTTCTTGATGAGCGCCAGCATCGAAACTTGTGCTTCAGAAGTCTCTCGCACCCTCGATATTTGCAGAGAACGTCACGACGCCTGTAGAAGCATGGAAAAGTGAGCTACAACTGAGAGAAGCCCATCTCTCTTTGAAATGCAAGCGGAGAATACGAAAACAGTGCCAAGTAAGAACATTTTGCATGAGTGTAATAACGTCTGCAGTTAAACGTACCTTACCGGATGCGCAAGAATTACCGTCGTACGCAAAATGCTGCATCGCTCAACTGTTAATGCCTCATGTGTAGCGATGTCGGGACTGAGGGAAAGCTAATCTCTTGGCGATTATGACAAGATTATAAGGAAAGAAATACCTGCTCACAACAATGAGCAAAGAGCAAAAACAAGTCATGTTGCACAGGTGCAAGAGGAATAAGAGTAAGAGGTCGAAGTTGCTCCGCAAAGGATTTTAGTTCCGGTCAACTTACAGGCTGATGTAGATCTCATATGAGAGGTTGATATTTCCAAAATGAAGCTGTTGCACTGACATTTCAAATTGTCTTTTTTAAAATACTCTTTAAGTAAACCATTTATGAAACTTCGTGCAAGGGTACTTTGGGTTCTCCACTTCACGCTGATTCCGCGTGAGTTTACTTTTTATGCCTGCACTGGCTGTAACAAGAACCTGGCAAATCCTTCTAGATCCACTTCAGGCACTTTTTTTCACAGCACTTTTAAATGACGCATGAAGTCATGTTTTGAAAGTGAAACTTCCTGCGACTTAAGTGTACGGTCTCTACGTGCTGCTAAAGTTGATCCTGATGCAGTAGCACGTGTTCCATCATTCGCCAGAGGCAGTTGAAGCAGCGCACGTCTGTAGCGAGCAAATTCTTGCGCACCCAGTACTTGCACTTCCTTTATTGACGGCCCAAATTTCTTTCCAGAAACGTCCTGTACTGAAACAAGACCACATCAAGATCCTACGATGGAAGCTGCTGATGTTCCTCCAATGGCTCTCATCAAGTTTGAAGAAGTTCAGCCACTCCATCGGGGATCATCTGCATCCCCCGAAGTCGCTGGAGCGGCTGAAAGGCCGCGTGCTCTTCGAAGTGGTTTCTTTGAGAAAGAAGAGCCTCCTGATCTGCCTCGCTGTCTTCCTCGCTGCCAATCTGCCCTCGTACGTGGTGCCCATTAAGTGCGACTTGGAGTTCTCGGCCTTGGACGCATCGATGTCGGCAAACAGCTCATTCGAGGAGACGTTCTTAGTGGACAGCAAATGGAGCCCTCTCTATTGGCCACTCGTATCTCTGGAGGAAGTGTTCAAAGACTACGCACTCGTACTGCCCAAGCCCAACCTGTTCTGCTTGTTGGCGTGCTTGTTCATCCTGTACGTGTGCTACCTGTTCCGCTTCTTGTCTCTGCTGCGCATGCGCTGCTCGCAGCTCGATGCCACCTCACACTTCAGGGAAATCCTCTCATCTTGGGACCTCTCCGAGGTGAGCGAGAGTAACGCAGACTCAAGACTGGCCAAAAACTACGCCGGTATCAAGCAGCAGCTGCGGTTCAACTGGCGTCGCTGGTCCGGTATGGGTCTGGCCTCTTCAGGCGTCATCAATTTGCTCCTGGTCATGCTCATGGTGGCCCTTATCTACTTTGGTGTCATCGACGCAGGCGCGCAAAGAAAATACGTGCGTCTGAGCGGCGACGCCAACAAATATTACTTGGTCTCCTTGGGGTTCTACGCCATCGTCAGACACATCATTCCTCTATTCCTGTATTTGGTGCGAGGCGTCGGCTACCAGGTGTCCGAGTGCAGAGTCAACTTTTTCGCAGGTAGAGTCTTCTTTGTTATGCTTTCTTCCTACTTGACGCTGCTCTTCTCGCTGCTGAGTGAGTTTCCACTGCGTTGGCCTGCGGTGCTCAAGCACCATCTCTATCTGCATATCTTGCTGGACTTTTGCACCACGCCCTGGAAGCTCCTCTTTGCTTGTCTGCCTGACCGCGCCGCTGTCAGAATAAACCGTCTGCTGCCTCGCATTCACCCGTTCGACGCATTCACGGCTCACGAGGACGTGGCTGCCTTTGCAATCAACCTGTTCGTGTTCTTGGCCGTGCTCTCGCTTTCCCGTGCTCTGGCGGTGCTGGCGCTCCTGAACCTTGCGGTCTCTTACCTCTCCGTCTGGGCGCTGTCGTTCTGCGCGCCACCGGTGCACGCGGATCTCTACTACGCCAGCAACGTGCGGTTCCTGGAGGCTTGCTTCACGCTCGTGCAACTCACGTTCGCCCTGTTGGCGCAGCTCTTTCTACTCCTTCCGCATTTACGCCAGTGTGAGCCGCTGACCGCGTATCTCACGCTGCCGGCCAGCGCCAGCGATCTGATCCCAAGACTCTTCACCGCCTCCAACTTGGTCTACTGCGCGTGTGTCGCTCTCCTCCTCTTGGTACTGCTGAGATCCAGTATCAGAGGTCACTGCCTCAGAATGGAGGCCGGGTACCTGAGAAGACACTTAGAAGACATCAACCAAGACAAGCATTACCAGGTGATGAAGCAAAAGCAGTGGTACCCATTCTGCAAGTGTCACGAGAGCAGGACCAGGAAGACTAAGACCAACGTCAGCGGCAGCAGCCACAGGAGGAGTTCCGCCAAAGTACACAACGGCTAAAAGAAGAAACAAAGTAGCGCGTATCATATGTGTTCATTATAACCAGATCGAACTACACTGTCCTTATATAACTTTGCTCTTGTCGATAATAATTCCTTGGAGTGCAGAGGTCGCGGACGACGCACGAGATGTTATCTGGCTATATCATCTAATCCTTCATTACCGTTGTCTTCCTTTGCCAGGATGAGCAGCAAAAAGAGCGAGACAAGAGGGGCAATAATATCAAAAGGATGCTGCTGCTTGCCTGCTTTCCAAGGACCGTAAAGTGGAAAGAGGAGAGCTTTGAGCCATTATAATCTAATATAACGCAGACTGATCTCGTTGGTTCCACCCAGGTGCGCCTTATTGATTCGGCGATGGAGCTTCAAACAAATGGAGGAACGCGCAGGTGGCTCCTCAGACTTGCAGTCTCCTTACGAGAGAGACGACGTTGACACGACCCCGGAGAGAAAGAGCTGCATTTGTAGCTTTCTTGCAACGTTCAATGGGACAACGTGTGAATTTTTGGGCGTTGGAGGAAGTGTGAGAAACATTCCGACGATTCTGGAGCGCGTGATCGCTCCAGGCAAACCGTTTATCCCAAAGATAAGCAGCGCAGAATAGAATTTGTCCCGGCTAATCTTCCGATTAATGCTTCTGCTCGTCCATTTGGCCACGGATCACCGGCAGTGGCCGTGCTTACGCACACTTCATCTCTAAGCGAGTCTGTACACACACACACACACACACACACACACATACTGTACCAAGTACACATGTAGATCAGCTGGGCATGCAAATTTGCCACGGGGTGCAAAAAAGAACCAAAACCGTCATGCTTGAGGGGATGCAAAAATGTCAAACAGTTCATGCAAAGTGTCCATCCAAAAGTGATGACGTTGCCTGAACGTGCTGAGATGGTGTTCAGCGTCGTTTTCCGCCCGTCACGTCAGTGTTTAGACTTGGGGCTCCTTTTCTCACATGTCCATAATGATGCTGATGATACCGCCCTTGGCAATCTTGTGGATGTGTGTGTGTAACACATATTATGGTGTTGGGTCGAATCGCCTCCCCCCCTTCTCAGTAGCTTTATCCTTCATCCCTAGAAGAGAGAGGAGACAAGCGTGTTTGTAAACACAGGAGCCTGCAAGTGACACATTTCGCCCCACAGCACCGGGAAGGGGGAATAAATCCATTGTGCCTGACACACGCTCATGCTCTTTCTCCCTCGTGTGCGTGTGGGTCCTGTGCTTGGTGCCGCTGCTGCTGCATGTGATGGTGTTTGTATGGGGCGGACAGCAGAGAGCGCATCAAATATCCAACACATCGTAAGCGCATTGTCAATATCACCACCGTGTCCATTCTTGTGTATACCGACACTGCCAGTAATATTGTACAGAAGGTGCTTAGGTAATATCTGCACCAGCAATCAAAATGTGCTGTCACTAAATTGCCTGCCAGGCGACGAAAAAAAGGCTGCTAATAGTAAACACTTGCATGGGCAACAAGGTCGGGCACACGGAGCTGTCCTGGGACTGGGTGTGGACGGCTGTTCCCCTAGGAGCCGCCGTCGCCGCCGTCGCCGCCGTCGCCGCCGCCACCGCCGCTCTGGCGGCAGCCCACGAAGTGTCCAACGCTGTCAGACATGACGACCGGTCTGGCGGCCTGACCTGGTCCAGCTTGTTCACCGCCCCGAGCGCGTCGGTGCAGTGACCCGGAAGCAGGTCAACAGGAGCATCCACCGAAAGTTTCGTCAGGAGCTCTTTACTTCCCCGCTCACTCGAGGAGGGAGATGGCAAATACCCCATTTGAGACTTCAATAATGCATGGCTCCTCCCTTTCTCTCCAGTTCCCGCAGAATATTCACAATTTTGCAGACGGGCGGGATCGATTCGGCAAACAGAAATAAGTGAGTTCTCCTTCTCCTTCTGCTCCTGGCTTTCCCCTTTCTTTCTACTGTGCAAATAACGGCGCACGCCCAAAGAGGCAGAAAATGCACTCTTCAGTGTCTCTCTAAACCCTCCTCATTCTTCCCGCACGCACACGGAAAACTTATACAATGTGAGCTCATCAGCAAATCTCTTTCTCCCAGTGACGCCGAGACGTGACTAAACGCCACAATCTTTTGTCGAGTCGACGATTTTTCCGCGCGATAATTTTTGCGCAACCTTTACTGCATGACAGGTCTGTCTGTCTGGGATCGATATTAGGTACGTCGGAGGGTTGGGTATGCAGAGATGGCGGAGATTGGCGGGTGCTTCGAACATGCCGGAGCTACGCTCCATCTGGCCGGTGGCCAACGTGCCCACCGTCTACGTACGAGAGGCAATGAAGAGCTTAAAGGCTTACGCTTGGTACACTCCACTTTTAATTCCTCAATAAAGAAAAGCACTAGCGGGTCACTACACCCTGAGCATACGGTATAAACTAAGGTCGGCGGACAAACATTGCTTTTTTTCCTGCAGTTCACTGCCACGCGGCCCTGTGCGGCAAGTACGTGCACATCCCTCCCTGGTTCGGGTGCTCCATCATGGCCTGATGGTGCCTGTGACCGCTGTAGCCCATGTGCATCAGCGTCGGAAGCGGCGGCGGCGGCGGCACCGCCAAATCCGCTGTGGCCGTCGTACTGCAGACCACCGACGACGGCGACGGCAATATGTACTCGGACTTGAGGGCGGCGGCCGCGCCGCCGCCGCCGCCGCTCAGGCCGCCGTCAGTGCCGTTGGTCACGTTTGCATGATGATGGTGAGACTCGTGAATGTCCGAGGTGGAAGAAATGGGCTTTCCGTCTTTCACCAATACGGGAACCGCCACTCGACGAGGAGAGCTCTGGAAGGGAAAGAGTGTGAAGAAAACTTCTTTCTGCCCGTGACTGATTCATTTCTGGCTCAAACTTAGTTTTAGGTCCTATCCTGAGTAAGTCTTCAGTGGTAACTAAGTGGCGGAATGGAGTCTTATTGCACAGACAAAAACGTTTCTCTCTCTTATTCTATAGAGCCTCATTCAAAATCGGCCAACTGTGAAATCGCTCATGGCTTTTTAAGGCGATGGGCAAAAAGCTACTGGAGCTGATGGGATCACGCCAATTTCAGGGGGAGGAATGTAATCCTCCGCCTTGATCACCGCTCCGGACGAAGGCTGTTTTCAAACCACTTTTGTCACATGCAATGAGGACTCATATGGAACTGTGGGGTGCAATTTTTTTTGTCACAAGTATCTTTTCACTATAGTAGAGTGATGGCTAAAGACCAGCGTCTTCCAAGCTCTCTGTGCCTTTGTAGTCATGGGCTCAGAAAGCTGTCGGGAACCAACTGCGAAAACAATCTTTAACTTGGTTCTTTCTTGGGCACAAGGCTGATACACAAGCTTAAGTAGGGCAAGACAAGGACTGCTATGTTGTCAGAGGGCTGGACTTCATCCAGCCACAGTAAAGAAGTGCTTCACATGATGAGAACGTCACTAACTACATTAATTCTCCATTTTCGACACTGCGGCAGCGACGCTTTCGTTCTTGCCTTTTGTACACTGTCATTTGTGTCGTCGGCAATATTTTTCATTTAAAGTATTAACGACTTAACTGTGTGAAAACAACATATACGTAAAGTTAGATTCACGAGAGACGAGACTTGCGCAAGAACACCTTCTAATTCACTCTGAGCCTTGCTTCAAGACCCTTCGGAAAAACATCTCTCCCGAAGTTTCAGCGCCAGCATCAACTTCAGTCGAACATAGCGAACTCTGCGATGTCGAACTTGATCGAGATCAATCTGGGCAGCGAGTGGAAGCTCGAAGTGAGCAAATGACATTACCATTTACTTTCATTCCATTTGGAATGGAAACTCCTGTGAAAGTCGTGAGTGCTTTGCTTGAGAAAGTTGACGCCCGCGGCGCAAGCGATCGCCGCCTTGACCGCAAAGTGACGGAGTTGGCGGCAAAGTCAAGTCGACAAAGTTGCTTCATCTTGGGGCTGATTCTGTCTAATATCTTGAGGCCCTGGACGAAGCGCAGGAGCACTTTTCTCTTGCTGTGTTGTGACAGCTTATACTTTTGTGGCGTTGTCATGAAAATTCAAAATTTTACCCAAAAAGGTTTGTCGTCTGGGACAAAAACTTTGCAAAACTCGCTTGGCAGTGCTGAATATTTTTGGGTATTTTTTTTTTTTTTTGAAAAATCTGCCTTTCAAAATGTCTCCGTCACGTGCAATGAACAGGATTACTCTAGTGTTGTCTGTCCAGCGCAGCTCATAATACCTTTAAGGTTCGTTCAACAATTCCTAGTCCTCAGTTCGCCATTGTGCCGTGACGCAAATCTTGCAATGACAACAGTGTACTCACCAAACTGGAGTTGCTCGACTGCTCGGACATCGCTTTCTCCTTCGCCTGTCTCTTGTACTTGTAGCGATGATTTTGGAACCATATTTTAACCTAAAAGGATGATATATAGTTTGTCAAACCCTCCCAAACAAGAGCGATCCATCACGTTCTGCATAATCGGAGTGATAAAGCTCGTTGAAATGTTGCTGTCCATTAAAGTATGATTGGAAACACAATAAATATTCTGTCCACACTTGTGCATGTCCACACTTACTTGAGTAGGGGTGAGATGAATCAGGCTCGCCAGGTGCTCTCTCTCCGGGGCCGACAAATACTTTTGCTGTTTGAAGCGTCGCTCCAGCTCGTAGACCTGCGCGGGCGTAAGGAGGAGGTCAGAGAAAGCGACGGCCATTCTGAACGGTGCTCCGCGCCTCGAAACGCCGTTGAATGAAGGAAGAGCGCTGCTGAGCCTCCCATCAAACGGCGGTTCTCGCTGCGGAGCCCCCCCAAGACGTCTTACCTGCGCCTGCGTAAATAGAACCCTCCGCTTTCGCCGCTGGGTGAGCGGGAACTGCATGGCCGCCGCGGCCGCCGCAACACTCGCCGCGGCCGCAGAGGTCTTGTCCTCGCAGCTCATCTGGTGACCTCCAGAGCCGCCGCCGCCGGCCCCGCCGGTGCTCCCTCCGGCTGTCGCCGCGCCCATGGCGGCCGCGCTGGCGCTGCCGCGCATAATGGTTGAAACTGAAGCGAACAAATGTACTCGATCTCACATACTGCGGGTCCGAGGCACGTCCACACTTATTGTAAGTTAACATCACATGCAGCAAGACCTTTGCTCCATGCAGGAGAAAATACGTCCTCCAAGAACATCTGATGCGTTCTATTTGTTCTCTGCGGCAGTTGGACTCATCCCAATCAGTTACTGCGGCTACTCCTCGGACTGTGCGATGCTGGATCGCACTCAGATCTGCTACCCTTCAAATTAGCTTCTTAGAGAAATACTTGTAATGTTAGCTTCTTACACAGTTTCGTCGCATGAAGAGAGATTCATGTACAGAGCTACGTCGGGTACGACGCTGTACGTGCAGCACACGTCGTGCATCTCCAAAGTCTAGAACTTCTCCCTTCGGTCCTTTCTACTGGTGAATGACATAACGCGGTAAGAACGCGGGTTCTTCATTTGTCCAGGGCCAACATTTGACCGGCGGCCGGGCGCGAAAAACGCAGCGCTGACGGGCAAACAATGACATCGGGAACATCCTGGGCAAGCAGCTGTTTAAAAACCAAGAATGTGGCAAACAGAAGAGATGTTTCTTTTCTCTCTCTCCTGTTGATTTTCCAGCCACGCTGAAGCCTCCAAGAAGGATGAGCTCCAGACAAATACTATTGCTGAGCAAACAAAAGGAAGGGAGTAGGAGGAATGTGAAAAAATCACACCTGAAAGCTCCCACTGCTTTGCATTAAGGGGTAGGACGGAAGGAAAAACAAGGCTCAGAGGTGATGACTTCATGGCCGGACAAATGAATGAATGACTGGGCTGCGAAAACAGAATTTAAATGCCTTGGCTTTGCGCCTCTTGTATGCACAAGAGCATGAAAGAGCCCCTCTTTGGCTCTCAAGGCAAGAAATGTTAAACCAGCAAGCGATGACAAAGGTCTTGCAAGTCTAAATATTGCGGCATGAAAACTTTTTATAGTACCCTCATGTGCTGTCCGGGGGACGAAGAAAAACAATGCCGAAAAAGCCCCACAGAGAGTAGAAATGACCCTGATATGACTGAGCGGGCAAATGTCATCCCAGGCGAAAGTGAAGTTTATGAACGGTGTGAGCATGGATAAAGAAATATGTGAGTAGATGGGGACTCATTTCTGCACAGGGCAAAGTACACAGGTACTTCAGGTGCAAAAACGGATGAATAAAAGTCCCGCAAAAGACCAGCTCCAGCCATCCTTTTGTGTCCGAAGACGTCACATCAGTACAAGCATCAAGTTTTTCCCCCATTACTGCTTCCCCCCTACTCATGGTCGTTTTTAAAGTTTCTCCCCTTTGAGCTGTCTGTGACTCACTCAGTATCCATGGTTTTAGGTCTCGTATGCTCGCCTGCTTGATAGCAGAGAGGTTGATATCACTTACAATATTCTGAAGCAAGCCTGGGATCTGATGCAGGTCCGGCGTACCAACTCGAGGGTCCTGTGGCACCAGCAGTGGCACTTCGCATGTCATGATACCCTAAGTCGGTTTGGCAGTATCCCGCAGACGAGAAAGAGCCCGGGTTGAACTGCGCCATGTAGGTGGAGTGAGGCATGGCCACGGCTGCGGCGGCAGCCGAGCCGCGGATGGGTGACGCGGTCGCCGCGTATCCCGCCGACGAGGAGAAGGCGGGCAAAAGGCTGGGGCTGACGGACGTCATGAAATCGTCTGTGACAGCCGCAACTGGCGGCGGCTGGGGGGGCTGGGGCTGCGGCGGCTCTTGAGGCTGCTCGTGCGACAAATGCTCGACGGCTCCGTTTGCGGCTGCGGCTGCTGCTGCTGCTGCGGCGGCGGCGGCTGCGGCGTCGGCGGCCACTTGATGCGAAGCTTGGTCGTTGGCCTGCTGTTGCTGTTGCTCCAGGATATCGGTGACGAGGAAGGGTGTGGCGGACTTTGGACTCAGGCCGTTGGACGCGGCGGCTATTGCGTCTGCTTCAGCGGCTGCATCATCTGCGGCGGACATTTCGCGGCGATCATCGTCGCCGTCGCTGGGGAGCATCAAGCAACACACCGCGCAGAGAGGAGAGAGTAGGGCCCACAAGTAGTACTTCTCTCCTCAGGAGGACACTTGTGTGTCTATCTGTAGTGGCAGCTACTTCCTGCCCCAATGATACTTGCTTGCGTATTTACTTTTCGAAATCTTAATGCCGCCGTCGGCAACGAGAGCCCTCACTCTCTCTCACGCACGCACTCTCTTTTCCTACGCTGTCTCTCGCCAGCAGCAGATGAAAGTGAACAATATCTAGTAGTTTTTGATATCACTTATGTGTTGTTGTGGACAATGAGTCACTTCTTGACAGAGAGCACTAAATGAGACGAGAAGAGGGAATGGAGTGGGCTCCAAGTATTTAGCCTCTTGCAATCTCTCTCTCTCCGCGAGCGAAACGACGCCACAATTACACGACTCGAGAGTCGCTGAGGACCCTCGGACGCCCTCCATTTCGTAGAGTGGGCGCAAGCAGCGCCGACGGCGGCGTCCAATCACACGTGCGCAAGGGGCTGCAGGAGGAGGAGTTTGTGACGGCGAACAACGAATGAGCGAGTCACCCCTTGGGAGCGGAGGGGCTCTGGCTGCGTGCGCTCGCCTGCCTGCGCGTTGCATACTTCTGAGCACACACTACTACTAGGACCCCCATAGCTCTGAAGCACCCATTTGGCCCACTGCTACAGCGATTACACTGCAGACTGTGTGAGTCAAAAGAAAAGCGCAACAAGGAAGATTGGTCAGGTCTTTCTCGTGCAATGCTGATGGGCCTCAAGCCGTGTCCAACCGCCCCAAGGACACGGAGGCGGGCCTGTTTGATCTGCGTGTTACACTTACCGACCTGACACGCGGGGCAGCTCTTGACGACTCACACGGTGCGCTGTACTAAGTGCGTATGTACTTGGGACTACCGCTGAAGAAGACTCTTCGGATAAAGTGGTGCTTTCAAAACAATGGCGAGATGCTTGTTGAGCAACTTTGGTGTGGCGAAAAATCCTTCCCTCAAAGGCAGGCAGTAGCAGTTTCCCTGGCCTGCGTGCAGCTCCAAGTCGGTTTCCTCATGTTGTGCTCCTTTCCATAATAGATTCATCCATCCAGCATTGAACAGTTTGCCGACTCGCGAAAACATCAAGATTGTGTTCAAGATGCGTAGCTGAAATGACGAGGAAGCACTTAGCACAAGTGACAAAGGGAGTCCAGGAAAGAGTGTCAGACTTTAACAGTGAGTGTGCTGGTTTTTTTTTCCTTACTTTTGCACTCATTCCACCAATGGCTAAACGAAATACTCAGGAAAAATATACAATATACCGTATATATCTGTGTATATCTAGTGTAGTAGAGTCAAAGCGCAAACTGTGACAAGCAGTACGACTCTCTTGCAACATGAAGCTTCTTTAGGACTTCTCATTTGTCAGAAGTGTCTTGTCGTCAGATCTGAGCAGTGATACTCATCGCTAGGGCTGAACGGTCGAACATGCTGTACACACTGTATGTGCTGAGAACCTGATCTTCAGGGCCGAAAACCAGGAAGTCTCCTTGTTTCTTGCATTGCTGTGCCCAAAAGCACAGTTTCCTATTGCAGCATCGCAGCTGAACAGACAGCAGGCACATGAAAGGCCCATTTCATCGGTTGTGCGGCATTTCTAGACTCATCCACGCCGCCGGATTGTGTGTTCATAGAGTGATGATGCAGTGGAAATGCTTTTCACTGGCAATAGTGACGATGGCACCTGTAAAAACACCCGAATTCTGGTACATTTCGCCTGGCTCTGAAATTCGCGAGGAAGACGCAAGTGTTTTTTCTGAAAACAGCAGCCTTTATTGACGCGGAAAAAAGAGAGGAATTTCATTCGCCCCCTCCTGCAGACACAATTGGATTGGAGATAGAAAGACCGACCATGAATAATAATAAAGGGGACTACGAATGTGCACCGCCGCAGTCGCCGCAGCCGCCGCAGCCGCCGCCGTGGCACCACCAGCAGTTCGGACGACGCTTGTTAAAGTTTACACAAGAGCTGCTCTTTCCCCACGTCCTGCACGGAGCCGGCGTGTATGAGTAGACAGTGGTCCTCGTCTGTCTTGTCTATTTCCCATGAACATAAGCGAGCATGAGAGAGTGAACAGTTCTTCGGGTTTCTGGCCTTTAATGCGTTGATAATGGTTCTCCTTTACACAATCCTTGAAATAACTAGGATCCCTGCAGCGCCGCACAATGGCTGGGCGGGAGTAAGAACGCGAACCTCTGCCGGCTGTCTTGGCCACTTAATGTGGCCATTGAGAACCAGTGAGAGGGAAGCAAAAAGAGCCAGGAGATTGGCTTTGATCCCACGATCTGCAGGACATCTGGAGGTCCGAAATGACGAGAGAAGAAAGTGCATTTCTGCGGGCGCACACATGTTGAATATGGCCGGCATTTGTCAATTCGGTGCCACTGGCATAGGTCAAGGCTCATAGTGTGGCTGGAATGCTGGTTGAAAACCACAGCCGACGTTATTCAGCCCGTGCTGGACAGCAGGGACTCGTTATGACGAGAATTCATTCCAAACATTTGTGGTGCAGAAGTCGTCAGCGCATTGAGGAAGGGCGAGGACAGATCGAGATCTCTGCAGAGCATTCGTATGTGTGTGAGTACTGTGCTGTGTGTGCGCAGAAAACGAATACAGATGTGTCCAGGACTCTGTACTGCAGCTCTCAAGTGCTCTCCTCTCGCTCGGGTGGTCGTCGTCCACCACACCAACGACGAACCTAGCATGACAAATGACGAGGAGAATTTGCTGTGCATGCAATGACTGCCTTGTTGTGTGCACGGTACAGCGCAGATACAATTATCGTATATACAGTCGATTTTGGAAAGTTGGTCGCCGCGCATAAGTAGACAGAGTTGAATTCTTTCCAAACCAGAGTCTGGGCCTCAAGTGGATGATTGAGCATATACGAAGGCTATTTTAATGACCAAGTATGAACAAATGCCGAGCAGAAGTTGCCGGTCACGCTCATCTCCAGCCACGTTGACTGGCATTCTTCACTGAAGACATTGCCAATGCGCAATTTAAAACGTTGAAACTCACGTCAAAGAGGGGTCAAAGAGTGGAGAGTGCGAAATTTGGTAGGAACCAGATGGAATTTCCCCCCCCTATTTGGACTTGATTTCACTCCAACGAGAGTGGAGTATATCTGTCATTGAATTCCTTTCCGAACTTTCCACAATGATGATTCGACTGTACGCACACTCACACACACACACACGCACTCACGCGTGTGTGTTGCTGAAGCGGTGTGGTACAGCATGCAGTCAGTACCCCCACCTCGTGTGGCGCCCCCCCCCCCCGCCAAAAAAAGTTTACCCTCCTTTTCAAAACAGCCAACCCCTTTGTGTTTTTCGACATCCTGCCAAGCATCTTCCAGACATCACACATACACACACGTCGCTCCCCTCTTGTGTGCGTGCGTGACTATTTATGCAACGTGGCAACAGTGATGGGGAGGGTACTTCAAGTATCGAGCGACCAACTGGACGTTTGCCGACAAGGTTTGGTCGTTAACGAAGAGCAGCAAGACACACTCGAATCGCCATTTTCTTTTCCCTTCATCAAATAATGCTCTCCCTCCCTTCTTCCCCAATGCCTTCACCCTCCCCCTGTCCAAGTTGGCGCGTTGTTGTCAGACCAAGAATTGGAGGGAGAAGATTGAGGACACAATGGAAATCGAGGCCGAAACTTCTTTCTTTCTACTTCTTTTTTTTGAAGACACTCACTTTGGTGCTCCTGCTCTGTCTGTCCCGCTGGAAATTTGTCACCATCTCATTCTGTTCCACAATCTCAATCAATTTCCGCAGTGGCTTTATTTATGTAAATGATGAGTTTTGGAGCGAAGCAGCGGCAGCGATAATAATGGCGCCCCATTGTTGTGGAAATTGGGCCACTTGAGCATCGCTCGTTCGCTCGCTCCTTCCTCCATCATCTGCCACTCTTCAACTTCTGCAACCGACATCGAGGAAGAGGAGGAGGAGATACTTCTACTATAACTGGTGTCCATACAGTATAAAAAGGACCATTAACTATGACGTTCTGGTTCCGCAAAGATTACATTATTGCCACGGCTGGCAAGTCGCATACAGACGTGGAACTCGATCATGGCCCGCAGGGGCTGCGCCGTCCTGGCAAGACCTGCCTGCTCGTCCTAGGGTCCTCGTTCTTGTGCGTTGTCACCACTGACTCCGTCTGTCCCGTCACAGGCTGCGGGGGCTTCCGTAAGCACGAGTGAGTGCTTTTTTCCTGTTTTTGACAAACAGGATGATGCACTTGCAACTTGGCGCTGATGAGAAGCAATCTTGACTGGCGTTACCTTGTTCACACTACGAATGCACATCTTCGTGATCACTCGACCGACACATTTTCAGCCGTTCTCCCGATTCAAACATTGTTGTGCGTGTCTGGAGTGGATGATTTCTGACCCCCAAGAGCCTTCAGACCTCCCTGGAGATATTTTCCTCGACTTGATAGAGTGGTAATAATTGCCTCTGATCTGCCTCGCCAGCCAGACAAACTCGTCGCCTTTCATCGTGGTCCTTCTCTCCTTCGTTGGTGGTGGACTTTCAACAAATTCCTCCAAGTGTCTGCCAGCGACCGATGGACCGGCGGGTGCAGGCCAGCGACCGAGGGGGCGAGGATATTGAGGCCAATTTGCACGTCTAAGAAAGAGAGAGTTTAAATCCTCTTTTCTTGGGCGCTGCCACCCATTATTGGGACTAAGCTGCTGGCTGCTGCTCCAGTGAGTACAAGGGAAGATGAGAATGGAGAAAGAGATGAGAAACCATCAAGTGCGGTGCAGGAGGGAGGGAGACGGAATGTTGTAGGAGGCAGCAAGCGAGATTCCTTGAGTGTTTGCACAAGGCTTCAATCAGACCATTCATCCAGCACCAGCAGCAGCACGACTTTTGAGCTGGATCAGGGATGAACGAACATTGGAAAGAAGTCACGCCTGCGCATTCTCTCTGCCTGAGAAATTCAACCATCGACCTCTCACATCGCAACTGTCTTGAGTAGAGCTTAACAGCACGCAGTTGGAAGCGTGCGATGGGGCGCGGTAGCAGGTGCGGACGCATGCGTGTCGCGATCTGCCAGTGCTGGCACACCAACTTCACGTGGGGGTCAAACTGCTCGGCGCGGAGAGATGCAGACGTCGGGACGTCGGAGGACGTCGGCCTCAAGACCATGTGCGAGAGAAAGGGAAGGTGCATTTCGAACATAAACGTCTCGCCGCAGGTGTTTTCCACGGTTGGAGGCACTCGAGTGTGGCGAAAATGCTGGATGCATTTACCATATTTTTGCTCCACTGCCTGTACTGTGCGTGCGGGTTCATCGGCGATCACGCGAGATGCCAGGAGATGGTTCACGCAACCTCGCCGTTTTTGTGCTGCAGACCTGAGACCAGGAAGACCGAATGGGGAAGTTTATCCGGCGACGGGAAAATTGTGACTAAATCGAGAGTGAAACCTAGAGCTAGTATAAGATTGTATTCAAACACATTCCTAGTGTGTTTTTTTGTTATATTCGATCGATATGGCATGAAGGTAGACGATTGTACGACTTAACTCTGTGCTCTCCGCTTTGAGTAAGTATACTCAATGCATAGTTTTGGCTGCAGAACGACGTGAGCATAAAGTAGAGTCCTCACACAGAACTTGTAAGACGTTCTTCCTGGGGAACAGTGTAACCGATGATTTTATACACAGTAAATGGACTTCGGTTCTTACGTGAAAGACTTAAAAAACTTAGCGTAGACATTTAACCCTTTACTAATTTCACCGTCTTTCACTGCATCCTTGTTTAAGCAGGAAGAATATCTAGAACCAGCCCTTGTCATAACACGGGGAGAAACAAATTCTTACACTATCTGGCGTCCCGGCTCGGAAAACCGGACTTAACCGAGAGTTCAGCGAGGAATCCGTCAAAACTCGACTAAACCGAGAGTTTTGACTAAATTGAGAGTCGACGGTACGTACATAACTAACTCACATAGCAAGCCAAGAAAAACAGAGCGAACATAATTCTTGCGACTGGTATTGGTCTGACTGATTTCACACGTGAACGCAACCATATGTGGAAAGAGACATTGCACGCATACACGGGTGTTGCTGCGTTCCTTCCTCGCGTGATATTTCCAGATACATTCAAACGTATGAATACGAATGAGAGAGAGAGAGAGAGTTTTACTTGTCCTACTTCTCCATTTTGCGCCAGCCTTCCTCAAATATCCAGTGGAAGTCGCAGTACCCGTGTACACCTGCATGCATTTTTTGTCCTTCCTGAGGACTTCGCCCTCTTGCTCAATCTGCCGACTTTTTCCCTACGTTTGGCACTGTCAGTTACTCATGAAGAGACGCACTCAGAGAGAAGAAAATGACCGAGCGGTCCTGGGAACGGAAGAATCTGCACTGCTCATACTGCAATTCTACCACAGAGGAGAAAGTACGTACGTAGATGCTGCAAACAGACTATTGTACTGCAATTACAACCTGAGCCTGCAATGACCAGATTCACAGGCCCACTCGGAGGCACGCCTACTGCAGCGTGTGAGCTCGCTCGCTTTGCTTGCTCGGTTGGCATCGCTTCCCATGAAGTGAAAGAGCTCAAGAGCAAAGATGAACGTCATGCGGAGGGACGACAGATTGCATAACTCAGAAACTAAATTTCCTTGCTTTCACTCTCCTTAAAGTCCCAATTAAAAGGCCTGGGCTACAGCTAAAAATCTGTGTTGACCTGGCTTCTTCTCTGTCATGTTCGTGTTACCGGGGAAGAAGCGAGCGAGCAAGGAGGAGAACAAGAAGAAGCAGACGAGGCCCCGCAGGCCGACAAAAAAGAAGAGACGAAGGATTTGAAGAGTAGGTCAACAGTTATTGAGCACCAAGAAAGAATTTCTTTCTTTCTTCCTTCCTTTCTTTCCCTCCACATTTTCCTGCCCTGACTACGTATTATATAGGCAGTCAGGCCAGAACCTTCCGTTAGACGGAACAACCTGTGTGTGTGTGTGCGTGCGTGATGTGGTGGCAACACACATATACAGTGTACTTCGTACTCGCACGCACACTCGCGCGTGCGCATGCAGTCGCTCGCGCACACACACGCGCTCTCTCTCCTTCTCCAACGTGTGTGAGTGCAGCAAGAGGAGAGTAAAGTAATTTCACTTGTGACAGGATTTAGGAGCGAGATTTTTCCGCAGCATCTTTCTTCCTGGGACTGAGGAGAGGCAAGTAGTCTTCTGGCGGAGCTGGTGATACATCTTCCGAGTGGTCGACATGACGCGAATGTGGATTCTGTTGGTGCTGGCTCTGGTGCTGCAGGCAGCCAAGTCTGAAGACAAGAAGTCGGGTAAAAATAATTGCTTTCACTTTCAATGTGTAGTGGGGGAAAATGGCGGGGAACTGAAGCGCAGCACTGGGGCTCTTCAGGTCATTGCGTACTGCAGTATTGCACCAAGCACAGTAACATAGATACAACATGAGAGACAGCGCCGAAACCATAGAACAACTATTCGTACTGAACTCTTCAACAGTTCTTCATGAGACATGTCACGTTGTATGGACCGGGAGTGCAGTGCAAGTAATATTGCATCGGTCTTTTAAAGTTGCCTCGCTGCTGCTGTTAGCATGAGGCATTCATGGCGTGGCGCCTCGAAGCAACACGTTCAGCATGTACGTACAATCTTACTGTCAGCCTTCGATACGTCCGAGTTCTTCGCTATATCCGAGGTTCTTATGAATTGAACGGATCACCTGCAAGAAACACTCGGTCACTATATCAAAGATTGTCATGGACTGGCCAAAAACTGCCCATGCAGGCTGCCTCGTTGTCTTAAGTCTCACTTAAACTCCTCCTCGTGAGGCCGAAATCATGTTTGATCATCTCCAGACAGTACAATTGATTATTCTACACCAGGACTAAACTAGAAAACAGAACTTGCGAGAAGCTGCTTCGAGGTGATCTGGGCACTTTTGATGTACTACACTGGTACTGTACTGTTAGTCATTGCTACTGCCAAGTACTGGAAGTGAATTACGTCTCTGAGCAACGGTGCTTTAACGCTCCATGGCTTCAAAAGATGGCCTCTCTCAGCGTCTCTTCTTTCAGATACCTCTAAGACGTCTTCCTCAGTAAACAGCCCCGTGCGGCGCACCAAGCCGCTGGCGGCCGCCGTGGCCCAAAGGTATAGCCATGAGTTCACTTCTTCCCCTTTTCTGTTCTTGCCCTCGCCCTCCTCGTCCCTCGCCGCGCCACTTTTTGCTGATCCCTCTCCTTCCAGCATCTCTCACGAGAATGAAGAACTTAAGACCCATGATGAAGATCTAGCTGCCATTGTTAAGTACTTTGTGAACAACAAGACCGACTATATTTGGACTGATGTTGGTCCGGTCAGAAAGGCCGCAGACCCGGATGTCCCGTCCTCCGTCGAGTTGACGGAGAAGCGAATAGACAAGTTGGACGGGCTGGTAGAGAGGTTGAATAAGTTGTCGCAAGGCCATTCTGTGAGGAATCGCGAGAAGGCACCGAGAGGGGAGTTAAACAGAGAAAAGAATAGCGAGGATGAAGTGTTAAACATTGTATTTAGTCCGGATAAGGCCGACAATGACAAGGTGGTTGTGCTGGATCCTCACGGTCTGGAAGAGTTTAAGAACAACATAAGTGACCACGTGAACATCGATCAAGTGGTTTCCAGCGTCGCTTCAGCCCTGCAGCAGCGTCCTACAGATGTGCAGCAACTACACACGCGCATCACGCACACTCAGGGACAGCGGCCGGAAATCGAGCACTCGGACACGCGCGCCATCGTCAGAGAAGGACCTGAGGTGGAGATCCTCTCAAGTCATGTGACCAAAGGATTTCCGCAGGATGAGAGCGGGAAAAAATTCATGGACAGCCTGATCGACAGCGGCGGCAACTCCCCTAACGATGTGAGCGTCAATGTCACGAGCAGAACCAACGTCGTCAACATTTTCACCTTCAACATCTATATGAACAGGGACGAGGGATACTCGGCTGAGCAGAGTCTACCTTTTGCCACGAGAGTCGACACAACCTCTGGAGTGAGCGCAAACTCACCGGGCAGCCCATTCAAGGAGATGATGACTGCCTACCAGCAAGCATCCACGGCCCAGGCAGAGTCAAAATTCAAGCCCACAGCAAAAGGAAGAGATTCTCTCCTGAACTTACTGTTGAGGAAGCAGTTCGAGGGAGCCAATTCCCATGAAGCTGTGCTCCAGGCACAAAGCGCCCTGTCCCCCAACTCCGGGATGAGTCCCAACCTTTTCGGTAGTGAAACTTTTGATGGGGACTCGGAGGATGACAAAAGTATATCTGTAAGTAACGACAGAGACGAAGAGGACAAGTTTGATGAATATAGCGAAGAGTATATCGTGGATCTGGATGGCGATGACGGCGATTCCATCAGCAAGAAACACTCTCACTCGTTCCTCATGCCGTTGAAGGGCGCCTATGACGATCCTGCCATCGACGCCGTCGATCGAGAGAAGATCCTGCAGGCGTTAGGGAGGGGCACCATATCACAGCTCATGCCTGTGGTGACGCCGCCGCAGAAGATGCCGCAGCAGCCGCCGCAGCAGCTCAATCCCTACGCATACTGGGCGCAGATGGTCGCGACTTCCTCCAAGGGACATCTCAACACTCCAGCTGCAGGAGCGTCACTGGCAGGCAGAAGAAGAAGGAGAGCTGCGGAGGCCATGAGCGAAGCTCAGAAGTGGATGCGCTACTTGATCGGCAAGATTCATAACGACGACAAAGTGAAGGAGACCACAGAGCGTCCCTCGACCAGTACCACGAAGCTGCCGGTAACCGCCGAGAAGATTCGACCGAGGACTGCCGATGCAGCCCAACTGCTCAACTACTGGAATCAAATGTACCAAGAGAACAGAAGGAAGCTTCTGACGACTACTACTACAAGGCACGAAGGTCTGTTATTCCGTACCACTACCCCGACTCCACCTAAAAGACTGCGCTTTCCTTCGTCCACGGTCTTGCACACTACTGACTCTGCATCGGGACTTACTACGAGTGCACCCCTTGAAAAGGCTTCTGATGAAACTACAGCTTCCCCCATAGTTGCGAGTCCCAAACTGAGTGTACGAATGGATCGGAGACCAATCAGCTATTCTTTTGCTGGTAGCAACAAATGGGAAAATCGTATCAACTCCTTAGCTAATGATGAAAAAAAAGAAATCGTTACTTCCACGGCAAATAGCATAATCGACAGGGAAACGACTACGGAAGGAAGACTTCATTTTTTTAGTGAGGGGTTGGAAAACGAATATCAAGTACCTACGATGACATATCAGGGATTGATTTTGTCTGCAAACCATCCCAAGATAGAAGAGGGGATGTCCTGGAGGAATGACTACACGAGCAGGGACGGTAGCGCAACCACTCCTCTCACGACTACTTTGATCCCAAAGAGAAGTTCAGCAGCGCCTTTTCTTTTCACAACCATCACCACGGAAAGAAGTACGAAAACTAGTACAACCGTTGCTGCCACGACTGAGACCGCAAGTACAACGGCTTCTAGGAAATCCCCTTCCACCTCTCCGGCTATGTTTACGACTACCCCAAGAACTGCGCCTAAGGCCACTAGCACGAATACAATCCCAGCTATTACTGCCTTAGAAGCCATAGTCATGACTGCAGTTCCGACATTCACCAATGTAGTCTCATATCCACCCCCGGCATTGGCGACCACAGAGCCAAAAAAGCAGCCATACTTTTCTCCGATTATTAGACCAGACTTTAGATTCAAGGTTGTCACTACTACCAATTCTCCGACCACGACCACCACCGCGTCCCCGACCACAACCACGACCTCGACGACGATGACGACGACGACGACGACGACGACGTCGCCGACGACGACGGCGTCCACAACCATTACTACGACTAAAACTACGACCACAACCACGACCACGACTACGACCACGACTACGACTACGACTACGACTACGACTACGACTACGACTACGACTACGACTACGACTACGACTACGACCACGACCACGACCATGACCACGACTACGAGCACGACTACGACCACGACAACGACAACGACAACGACAACGACTATGACTGCGACTACGGCTACTGCAACGACTAGGATTACAAAGACCCCCGAAAAACGAATCGATGAAGAAGAAGCTTGGCTGACAGCTCATGACGTAGTTCCACAGCTTCGAAAAACAAACCAAGTGAGAAACAGTCCCATAGTCATTATACCAGTGGACATCAATCAACCCAAGCCAACAATTGATTATTCGATGATTAAGCCAATAGCAAAAGACAAACCAATCACGTTGGTCAATTTTCCTGCAAAGTCGAACTTGAAAGAGCCTGTGGATCCTAAAACCAGGGACTACCTGAACAAGTTCCTGGCTCGATTCCAGCCCACCTTGACCAAGACCTCTTCAGTACCCAACGTGGCTGTGTCCACCAGGCCGCCTTTTCGGTATCAGACTATCGCCACGCATCCATCTGTTGTCGAAGCACCGAAGAAAGAAGACGAGAACCAATCGAAAGTAACTCTTGTGGTAAACCCAAGCTCAAAAGTAAAAATCAAAACCTCTCAGAATGGTCCCTCCAGTATGCTTGAATGGTTCAGGAACCGCTACTTCCATAACCAAAATAAAGTCAATCTGAGCGAAAGAGTCAATAGACCTTTTGGCTCCTCCTTACCCATCAAAGATGACGGTAACATAGATGTGATCCGGGGGTCAAAGTTAAAGATCAGCCTACCCAGTAAAAATCCCCAAGATGATTCCGTATTAGTCAAACTAGTGAATAGGGGTGGGCCTATTGTGTCTGTTCAGCCAACTAGCAAGGCCGTCAAGCAGCATCCGCTGACACCCTCACCAGTTAACATCACATCGGACTCCATCAAGACCCTCTGGACTAAGGAGGTTATAAAGCAAGTATTAGAACATAACAAAGATATCATTGACAAAGACGCGGAGATCCCAGATTACAGGCTAAGTGAAAGCGTTTGGTCATATCGGAATGATATGAACACAAATGAAAATGTTACTGCCAAAGTAAAGGGTTTGTCAAGAAAGACCGACGAAGACATGGTAGACGTGAAACAGCAGTCAGACATTGACGAAGATCCCTCAGTCAATGAAATTGAAACAGGACCAGTCGCGGATTCATCTGTGCCAACAACCGCAAGAACTAGTTCGCCAGGTACGGAAAGGCCGACAGCAGCAACAGTGGCAACAGCAACAAAGACGACAGCAGCTGCGATAACCCCGAGACCTGGCACTTTGGCCCAACTTGCCCAGGTGTTAAGTCATTCGGTGGCGCCATTGGCGGGCCTCTCGGCGGCGTCTCTGGCGTACGGCGCAGCCGCGACCCTTCCAGTCTGGCTGCCACTGGCGTTAGGGAAGAAGAGGAGAAGAAGGCACATGGAAAATGTAGTCGAGCCCTTGACAAACACCGAACATATTGCAATCAACAGTATTAATCGAAGAAAGTCTTGGCTATCATAATGATGTGATATTTCTATCGACGTTTTCAGTATTTGTCATATTGTTCCTTATATATAACACTATGTGCGACCATTTCCACTTAGTAAGAACATAAATTTTTTACAATGCGTAGGGACATGACGGATTATGTACCCAAATGCATCGCAGCAAGCATGTGCTGTGCGAACAGCAGTAAAAAATCTGCTGACCCAAGTTTTTTGTGTACGTTCTGTTCCAGGATGCAAACGTTTTTCAAGCTTCGGCGCACCCTTTTTGTACATAGCATGTATATGTATCATATGTACATATGCGAATACTGCCATACTCGTGTATATACCGCACAAACTCCTTCCGCCTTCTATCGCTTCTCTCTCTCTCCTTACAGACAGGAGGCGAGCAAGCCTGTACATTACTCGGTGGAGGCGACTAAGATTAAGCCCAAGGATCAGGAGCAAGTAGTCAACCACATTAAGGGCCTGCTTAATGAGATTGTCGTCAGTGAGGACAACCGAGTGAGTCCCGACAAAACTAAGACGGGGCCGCAAGATGAGGCGGAGAAAGAGGCTCCCATGGAACAAGTGATGAAGCCCATGAAGGAGGAGACGAAACCCATGGAGGAGGAGGAGAAACCCATGAAGGAGGAGACGAAACCCATGGAGGAGGAGGAGAAACCCATGAAGGAGGAGAAAAAACCCATGAAGGAGAAGAAACCCATTAAAGATGAAGAAGTTTTGAAGAAGAAACCAGTTGTAACCCAGACAAAGACAAAGCCTGCGACAGCATCAGGTACAAAGACTGAGAGCAAGCCCATGGCCGAGGAGGAGATGGTGAAGCCCACAAAGCCAATGAAGGAGATGTCGGAGGTAGTGGAAGACGATAAGGTAGAGATTAACGTCAGGGCAACAACGACGACCACCACCACCACGACAACAACAACAACGACGACGACGACGACGACAACGACGACGACAACCACTCGCCGCACTACACGGCGCACGACGGCCCCAGTAGTGACCCCGGCACCAACTACCCAGCGGCCGACTGAGCCCCCTGGATACCTTGCTAGAATTGGTGAATTCGTCACAAGTTCCATGGGAAATCTTGGCCAGACTCTGGCCACTGGCACGGCCTTCATGGCCGCAGCTGCGGCCCCACTCTGGGTTCCCATTGCCATTGGCAAGAAGAGGAGGAGGAGGAGGAGCGTCGATGAGGAAAAAGAGATCAGATTTCAGCAGTTTTATAAGAATCACTTGCTCAGGCTCAAGGAAGACTGATGCATCGATTATTTAGGTGTTGAAGATTCTTGACGTCATAGCAGCCCTGGATATTAAGAGGGCTCTAACAACTTGTTTTTGAAAAATTTAACGCTGTACACATTTGTAAGTATATTTCTGGATTAGAACTTTCTCTATTCCTTTCTTACCAAGCCATCGTGCACCCGAAATGTGGCCTAAATGCACTGCTACAGCACCTCCAAGAGCTCAAGCACTCCCTGGCAGTTACCTTGACCACGCATACTCATAACAAGGCCGGTTACTGGACTCTTTCTTGCGCATCGCTCGACGAAGCTGAATACACACACACACACACACACACATGCTGTATGAATGTGCTTCTGTACGTACCGTAGGCAAATGCATGGCAGTTGTAGAACAAAGACGTACGTACTTTGAGCGTACTGTATCCTGGCTGTAACCCTGACCTCTTCTCTAATGTGTCACAGTGCATGCATGCCATAATGACCGTAGTAGTGGTGACGGCGTAATGACGTATAGAGAGATAACAAGCACTTGGCTCCTCGGGCGCACATTTTACAGCAGTGACAGTACTGTGTACATAAGCAAAACCCGATGCTCTGTACGCACAACTATATTAATATGCCACGCTCTTGCGACCCCACGCAATTGCGACAGTTAGGTATAGGGTGATCATGTGCGAGTTGCAGGGAAAAGAGCGCGCGAAATCTCCCCTACGCATTTCTTCTCGAGCAGCAGCTACAAGCACCAAAGTACACATTTAGTGGTCCACCACGGTGGCATTCGTTACGTAGACGTGGAAGATGTATTTGCCCCTCCTCTTGTGCAATTGTTCTTGCGGCTCTTTTGAGGTCATCCGGACTTTCTGGATCATCTTTGTCGGCGAAGACAGATTCGTGTCTTTGTACAAGGCTCCATCAGTGATGTGACGAGGATCCCAGGCCTTTGCCCTCTTTCATCTTAACCTCCAAACCGTTCATCCGCAGCGGAAGGGAGGAGGGTAGGTACGTCTCCGGCAGCGAGAAGCCTGCATGGGACTGTATATGACGAGCCAGCTGTTCGGAGGAATTACTTTCGGAACTGTTATGCAGGAGAGAATTGCCAGAAGACTATTTATTACGAGGATGAGCGTTTTTACTGTAGCAAGTCAGCCAAACAGAGAGAATTGTGTTGCCAGTTGCAAGAGCAAGGAAGAAGACGAGAGATGCGCTCACCTTAACCATGAAGTTGTGGAGATTATAGGGAAAGGTCTGATGGACAGAGCGTTTCCAAGAGCCTGTGTGACCAAAATATCCTTTCAAGCCAAATGACTACAAGCCCCTTCTGTTATCCTCGTCTTTGAGCACCTCTAAGCGGTGTACGTGTATTCCTATAAAAAGCTACAACTACTAAGACATTTGACACACCAGCTCCAGGATCAGCAGTAGCACTGGCTGCAGGCATATCAACTCCACCCCACCCAGAGATCCTTTTGGCCTTTCAGGCCCAGAACACAAGGAAGAAGATGCTCCAATGGAGGCAATGGAAGGGTTGGACCCTTGCTTTTGACGAAGTGTTCCAAAACTTCAGCTGCCGTCGTATCCAAAGGAAGTGAACACGAAACCTCGCAGGAGGTGGTCAAGTCTCCCAGTGAACCATCTGCTGTTCCACGGACCAACGAAGAGATATGATTTTCCAGTAGTCGACTTGACCTAGTCAATAGGCAACTGCAGCAGTACGTCACAGGGAGTAACAGTCATAAGAACGTATTTGTCGCTAACAATAGTGTTTTTCTCTGCGAAATAAACAACAGAAGGACTTCTATGGATGACTACAACTCATTTAAACCATTGAAGTTCTACGATATCTTGTACATGTACAGAGAGTGCTATTTTGGATGGGGGAAATAGAACTAAGACAGAGTCCTTAAGTTGCCATAGGAAGCGTTACTTGGAATAAGGTACAATCAAGATGCCAACCTACGAAGTGTGTGCGTGTCAGGCATGTTTTGCTGTCTGAGCCAAGGAATATCCAAGACAATCTTGCCTTCCACTCCGCTTTTGTTTCGAGAATCTTCTTACAGTTTTTACAGTTGAGAGACGAAATTTGCAAATCTGATACCCAATGGGAGAAAAATCATAATAAAAGAAGATGATTAGAGGATTTGTGGTTGACTCTACCATTATACTGGGTACAAATTTCAATGGTCTGAGAAATGTGCCAGTGTAAGAAAGTAAATGGGAGAGTCCGTCCAACGCGACTTTACAGCACATTTCTATGTGCACAGCGAATAACCATGTCTGAGACACAGTGTCTTGCCAACATTCACATTTGGTTCCCAGTCTAAAACCACCTAGATATGTTTTTGTCTGTGGCTTCTTTTGCGCAGGACGTGCTACTTTTTATTGCGATCGGCGTAGAGTATGGACAGTTCTCTGCACATGCTAACATAGTGGGACAGAAATACTGGATGTTTCAAGCATCTTTGGCTATGGTGCGCCTTGAACGCGATGAGAACTACAGGTTGCGTGACTGTCACGACAGAAATCTTCCGCTTGCCTTTTTTTTTTTTTTTTCATTTCATTCCCTCATGTGATGTGAATTTCCAGTACGTGATGGTCATCACCTTTCTGATTGCCCTGATGAGATTCAAACTTCTTCACAAGTTCTTTCAACTTCTCAGTCTGCAACCACAAAACAGTGTCGTCACGTTCGTCTTCCTGGCCAAATGAGGCCAGCGCAAATGCTGGGATCATGGATGCGGCCACCGGAGCAACGTCAGAGAGGCCCATGGAGGCCATAATCTCAGCAGCCAATGGCGCACAAGCCAATAAATGGGACAGCATGCGCGTCCTGGTGTCCAGGGGTAATTGTCCAGTCCAGCGGACCACATCCCTCATCAAGTCGTGACTCTGGCTAACAATCCCGAGCAGCTGCTTGATGCTGTGGGTAATGAAGATGCCCTCGACGTTGTTGCTGCTATTGCTGTTTGAGAGAATAAGCTTGGGCGGCTCATCTGGCCTCACCGAGGAACTTCCGTCCAGTTCGAAGGGCTGGATTGTAATAGGAGACTGGGTAGAATGAACTTTGCTCTCCGATCCTTCATTTCTTTTTTCAGACGTCTGTAACCTCTGAATGATCATGTCAACAGTGCTGTTCAGCTTCTGAGGTTCTCCATCTGATTGCGGCTCCTCATCACGGAAAATACGATCGACAGCATCCAGGACCTCACTCAAACTGGGAGTTTCAAGAGTCTGAGGAGGTTGACGAGTACTTGACTCATGAACATGGTCGACGACATGATCATTCTTCTGCGACCAGCGTTTTTGTTCCTCCTGCCACCGAGTGGAGGCATCGTCGAGATCGTGCATAAAGAATTCCTTTTTTCTCGACAGACTTGATTCCTCACGATCTTGTGAGACGTTTTTGCTCTTTTCTTTGTCTCCATTCGCATCTTCATCGAGCGTGTTATTCGATCTTCTTATCAGCAATGTATCTCGCGCGACAGGTCTTGACCAATGAAACCCTTGTCGAAGAGACTTGCTGCTGGCCGTGGTTCCATATCCGTCTTCGCTGGACTGCTGGCCGACCAAGACGTCAACTGCAGGACTTTCGTCAACGTCGTCCGTTAGGGCTGTCGCCATGAAGGAGTCCTGCGGCAACCACTTGAGCTTGTATTGGTCATTTATGTGAGGACGACTCTCAGTCGAAGTGCTTATCGTGGTAGTGGTGACTTCAACGCTTGTTGGCGACTTCCTCACCTTGTGTCTCGTGGATGCTGCTGTCCCGTGGCCTGTCTTGGCTTTCTCGGGAAAAGTCTTTGTCAGAAAGCTCCAAAGGTCATAGATTTCAGGCGAATTGTCCACGTCACTCCGCAATCCATTGGAGACAACGGGTAGCAGGCTGTTGTCATCTCTCCGACGATGAGACTTTCTTGCATATTGCTTCACTCCAGCGTTCGCACCGCGCCTTTTTACAGGTGCAGCGGCCGCCTGAAAGTGATGATCACTCTGGAAATTCTCTGCCAAGTGGTCTTCTTTCTGTGTCAACGCTCCCTGCATGAAGTGGAGTCTGTCTCTGTTGATGGCGCTGCTTGTCTTGCGGATGTGTGACGCCAACGGGTCGAACGTGCCCAGCAACGAGTTGACGATCTCACTCAAGGGGTCGACTTTGCTGCTGCGCCCGCTGATGGAGGAGTTGGGCAGCAGCAACACCGATAGAACAGCAACTATGATCATCATCGTTGTCACTTTCTTCGTTGTCGCCAGCTTTGGCACATCTTCATTTTGTTCGTAGCTGCCAAGATGATCGACTGAGGAAAAAGTGTGGTCCAAGTCCAACTCAAACGCGCGCGCATTATTCTGGTTGCGAACATTTTTCCCAATGTTCTCCCCGTTTGGCCAAGTCATTTTCCCAGTAAGTTCCTTCAGAGCGATTAAGTAAGCCACTGAGGAAAATTGGGAAGAAAGTTGAGACTGAGACTGAGACGAGTAACTTTCTGTGGTTTCACGAGCAAAAAGAGAAAAAGTATAATTATAATGGCTGTATCAAATTATATACGATATACAGAGCATAGTGAAACTAAGCAGCCCTAAGGTGGACGCCGGATGAACTACTTCTGTTCCTTCTTGTGCATTCATCACAGATAGGCCATTTTTTTCTTTTCTCACAAGTCTCTCCCATGCGCCATCTTAATCCTCGTGAGAGCGGAATCAATTTTCTCCTGCAGCAGTTGCTGCTGATCATCTCCGGGTGTCCCGCGACCATCCTCTGACGTGAGGAAGGCCAGCGTCCCCACGAGCGCCATCAGCCACATCCCCACCATTCCCGGGATGGAGCCTCCGCCACTGGTCGATACCTGACGGTAGGGATCGTTGAGGTGGGCCACGTCCTGCGCATTGGTCTGAAAGAAGATGGGTAGTGAGCACAACAGTACTGACTTACTGCTCGTCCGTCATGGCAAATGTACAATGCTTCTCATATACATTCATATGCGTATATACACGTGCTGTATATTCCAAGCCCGTGCGATGTGTCATTGTGGATATCGATAAATTTCAAAATTGTATTGTATCAATATTCAGTTATTTCACATATCAAGGCGATATCATTATTGTCGACATCTACCTCTCTTTTGGGAACTGGTTAAATCAGGGTTACCTCAGGAGCCAAATCTAGGTTAGAAGTTTCTATTTTGTGGTTCCTTTTTGAACAGCTCTCATTTTGTCCGGTTCCAATATCATCGATTCCAGAAGTCAGGAGAAAACTGAATTCTACATCTTCTGTATTGAGACCCTCATTTTATGGTTCCCCCACCTCAGAAAGTACTTCTATCGAATGAACCGTCGACATCAATATCGCTTAGTTGTTCGAAACATCGAGGGTAGATATAAGTTTCAATGCAATAGATGTACCGGAATTTTGGAAGCATCACAAGAGCTTAAGTATTCTCCAAAGGTGGTTTTTTTTTAAAAAAAAATTCCCAATTTGTAGGAAATGGCATATGTGGCAGGTATATAAATTGTGTTAAAGAATTTAATTTTGTGTTCTACGTTCTTCATGCAATATTTTGGATTGCTGTGCGTGAGCTCGGTTGTAATTGCCTTTCACCCTGTTTTTTTTTTCATTTTGACGATGCACTTCTGTTTGATGTTTGTTTGGCTCAAGGCAGCAAGATGTACGTGCAATGGATGCACTCAGGGTGGCACGAGCTGCTTATTTCACTAGTGGCACCTCAGGGGGGAGGAGAGAATAGTTGAACGGGCTTTATTTCGGCTGCATCACACAGTACACAACTGTACACGTACTACAGTGAGCATTAGCAATGTATCTGTTTGCTCTTTATCCTCTGCACTTGCAGCAGCGGTTGTGACGGCGGCAATTTATATGGGAATTGAACACTTGAGAGTCCCTAACGATGCCAAGTGGATTGCATTCGCTTTGGAGTTTAGTACGCCTGACGAGCTAAAATGATCTACCCGTGGCTTAAGAAGGACGACGTCCTACTCGACAGCGCAGTGCTCAACAGATACGAACTGATTTCGTCCACATTTTTGTGCTGATGCTTCAAGGACTTGGAAGGAACGACCCCCCTAATTTGACTTTTTTTCAGGGACAACATCCGGTTCAACGACCGAACGTTAGTTTCTGGCCGGAAAGTGTCAAGAATTGGGTGGCCTCCAAACTATTGACTGCCGTTTCAGGGCAATATGGCTGCAAAAAAAGCCTGAAAAGAGAAAGTGAGTAAATGCGGATCAGAAGGTTGAATTGACCGATGATCCCAGAAGACTGGGGTGCCCATGGCGTGGCGTCAGGCCAAGTGCAGTTCATGAACTCATCACAGCAGATGATTATCTCATGACTCTGACGAAAAACACTCAAGAAGCACCGATTCCTCCGGGAGAGACTTGTGCAGCGTAGTCAAGTGTTCAGTCTGCAATTGGCTGCTTAGGGAGGAGTTCGCAAAAATCTGCTAAGCACTGGGCAGCAAAGCAAAGTCAGTGGACCATTTTGAAGTAGAGATGAATGGCCGACTCCCCTATCACTATGTCAGTGACGGCCTTTTTCTCACGCAAGCACGTGCTTTAGGGTTAAAACCTTGAGCAATAGAGCATGACTATGGATGTGTGTCAATCGTGGCTGCTGCTTGAGACGAACCTTTACTGGCAGATGAAACATTTTCCTAGGTACGAGTACAATGCTGTACAGTGCTGCCGACGTGCACGTCTTGACGGTTTTTCTACCGTACAGGTTGCTGCTACTACGTAGACTACGTATATCTAGGCTGCAGGAAATGAAGCGGAAATGAAATCCGGACAAGAAAGTTGGGCTACTCACCCCATAGTAGTACTTGTTCCCCGCCGCTGCCTCTTCCCCACCGCCAAACAAGAGGCTGATCTTCCTTTTGTTGTCGCCACTGGCCTTGTTTCGGTTCTTGTAGTAATAAGGCAACCCAAAAGAGATTTCAACGCACATGAGCAGTAATAAGATAGGTACGCTCATGCTGCTGTTTCAGTGTATGCGGGGAAATATGCTGATACAGAACGGGCGTTGCTCTTACCTGTACAAGTATGTACGCTACAGTACTTACGTAGGTACGTACGAGCTACCGGCAGTGCGCGTGCGTGCGTGAGCGCGCGCGTGCAAATACGCATGTAGCTTACTTGAACAGGAAAGCATCTTTTTTTTACCATCGACTTCTGCTTACCATGACAGGGGGAATGGAGAAATAAAATGGAATTTTCCATGCATCTTGACGACCAGATGCATGGTATCATTGATAATTGGCACGGTTATGCCTACATTCATAACACTAACTAAGACTTGGTCTTGGCGCACCTTAAGTGTCGCTTGCACAATCGAAATGCTAATGTCGAAAGATGCACATATGGTATGAATACCATATAGTGGGTATTAGACCTTCTTGAACAAAGCTTGAGGATATCCTAACGCACCGTCTCATTTCCAAGGCAATTATCTACGGACAGACAGACAGGCAGAAAGAAAGAAAGAGAGGAAGAGAGAGATCAAATATTTGCAATCTCTTCGGAGTGATAGAGGCATGCGTGGTCGATCATGGATTTCGCCACCACCATCAGCAGAAGCGAAATTACCTGAGGATTTCACCCGACAGTTTGTCACACGCTGTCCTGGTGCGCCCCGGGAGCAGGAGCAAAACCAACGACGTTGAGCAGATCAGGTCGTTCTGCTGGCGCGCGATCACATACGCGCACGCATGCAAGCACGCGCACACAATGACGAGAGACCGAAATGGGCCTCGATTCAAAGGAAGCTTTTTAGGTCGTTGCAGAGAAATGTGTGTCCGATCAATCAGCACGAGTCGGCCGTCATGCGACCATTCAGCACGCTCTATTCACGCCAACATGTTAAGGCAGCTACCACGACTTCCTATGCTACTTTTTCTTTTTCTTTCCAACACATGTCATCCACCTGGGTATGACTGTATGACATAAATGAACGTACTTTCTATTGTTTAGAAGTTTTTTCTCACCGAGGTGAAATTTGAGATCGACAGAGTGAGAGATAACATGAAGCCTCCCCACGAGTATGTGAACTAGCACGAGGACAGTTGAAAGAGAAGTGAGTTCACGCAGAGATGCGTATGGACGTGCACCGTATAGTTACGGAAATGAAAACCACGCGCCCAGTACGTACCGCTCGTACCTGCTGATGAACGAATCGATCATGGACTGCCAAGATCGTGATGCCATCGATTGCGTAGGTCATAGCAGTTATTTGTACTGACTCTCTCCATGCAGTAACCCTCTGAAGCGCACGCACTCGCAGAACTATCCTGGCGCATGGCAATTTCTGTTGGGAAAAAAAGCACGATCTGAGCGCCAGAGACATGTACGACCACTGTAACTGTGAGGCAGGAGATAGTGCAGTGTACGTCATTCAGGCTTCCTACGTGCACATGCCATCGTTGCGGTTTCACCACATTTGTGCTCCACCATTGACTACGTGCTAACCAGGGGCGAGTGCCGTGTGTCGTTGCTACCCTATCTCTTGCCCTTTCTCTCTGTACAATGCTAAGCCAACAGCAGGCGATCTTTCTGACTGTGAGATGGAGAGTTGAAAGTGCCACCACTTTTGTTTCGAGATGCCTCTTAGGGTAAATCAAGAGTTTGTCTTCTCTCTCTCCATAAACAGTAATTACTTCGGAACCCCTCAGTACCAAACACATCTTCTTCTTTCACGCACGATGACAATTTTCTTCTCCTTGCAGAGTGTATCCTTCGTCATGGCCGCCGATCACACGCAATGTCATCCTCCTCGCCTCTCCGGGGAGGTGCAGAGATTCAGTGCATGATAACTTCTTCTTCATGAACGCTTCCCCTTCAACCTTAGTAAGTCTTTCTCACATCTTAATGTCATAGGTTAGCCCATACTGTACGTGGAGTAACGCAATGCCTCGTTTGGTGCCAGGAGGGCAAGAAAAAGCCCTGCTACGACACATTAGGAGGCGTCGGAGACGCGCGCACTCGCGCACGAGCGCGGCGGGTCGTGAGCGAGAGTGAGTGCGGCCCTGGGAGGCAAGGGAGGCATGGATCAGGAGGGCGGGAGGGAGGGAGGCTTGCCTGAGTTTCCTACAGTGGGAGCCTCATTTCAGCGGGGCCCAAAGCTTGACATTCGATTGGCCATTGGGTGCATGCTTGAAGACGGACAAGTCCGCTTGTACGGTGGGTGTTGCTCATGCTCCACCAAGACTCACCCACGCAAAAGTGCACGCTCAGGTGTGTGATAAAATAGACTTTCACTGTCCTCCACCGCCTCCCAGAATTGCTGCCACCACCACCATCCTACGGCGTCGGCGTCGCCATCGGCGTCGCCATCGGCGTCGGCGTCGACGTCGCTGTCTACCGTTCGATCTTCTTCTCCCGCCGTCATTGATCCCGTCGACAGGACGAGTGGAAGACACAATTAACCATTGGCCCACATCTTAGTCTCTTCTTCACCTGAAGCTGTGGAAGCCGGTAAGACCCGGGAAAAGGGGCTCGCCTCCCTTTCCCACCCCAATGTGCACGTTTGCAGTACCCACGAAGTTGGAATGTAGGTCAGTAAGCACATCCGACTGAGGCCGATGGCTCAAGTTGGTACTCTGTGCAACTCTTTTATTTCTGCGAGCTGACGTAAGTTCCTCGAGTTGTGTTACGAAGACGCAAAACTGTTGCTCGGGAATGCAAACAATGCCACTTTCTCTCTGCTGCGCGGCGTCTTTCGCAATGCACGATGACCAAAACCACTAGCAGCAAAGCATAAAAAGTGCGTGAGAAAACTTGCGACGACTTTCATTTGTTACTCTTTTAGAGCAGTGCACCTACGCACACACACCATGAAGCACATCTGCCTGCTGTTGTTCTTCGCGGGCGTCGCCCTGGCGCAAGAGGCCGACACTTCCAAAGCCCTGCTGTCGACAGCCTTCGACTTCATGGCCAGAGCTTCGTCCACCTCGGAAGTCCTCACCCTGAATCTCACCAATCTGCTCATCCTCCTTGGTCTCAAGGCCCTCATATTCGCGTTCGGCCTCTTCTCCGGAGGCACTGGCACCAGCTACAGCAGCTACAGCAGGTCAGCCGACAGCGGCAAGACCGGCCTCCTCTCGCAGGCCGACCTCACCGGCGGGATGTGCTTCATGATGTATGCATCGGGCGACGAGGAGAAGCTCTCATGCGTACAGAGGTCGGCGTGCGAGGATCCGCAGACCGCCACAGACTACCTGACTGCCGCCAAGATGTGGTACAAGATTCACAAGCTTATGAGGTGAGGATTTAGACAGCAAGTCGAGTAGAAAATAGGGGATAAAGTCCGTAATGCTGGAGTCATTGATGCAGGGCAGAGTGGCCATCGGTTTTTTCACCCTTCTTCTCTTGTCACTGACTGGGGCAAAGCTTTAGAGCATACGTACGTGTACGCCCTGCCTTAAGGGCTTAGAGGGAATCAGTCAGCGAAGGAGACAAATTGTGACGTTTTTCTTCATGCAGGGATGAACACCGGTTGGTGTGACGTATAAGTATATAAATAGTCGCAAAAATAAACCGCGCCAGCGGGAATTTCGCAATATCTCATGCAAGTACTGGGTGATGAAGACAAAGAGGGTCCGCTTTCCCACCCTATTAGGTAACACGTACTACGGTACACACGCAGTTGAACAATGGATTGTCAGAAATATAAGCAGAAGTTGGTAGGATTCTTAAAAAAAATCCTTTCTCCTCACTGTACAATACGAATGCACTTACGTATGTACGTATGCATACCAGTGATGACCCTAGCTCATGAAGCTTCAAGCCATGTACTTCATGTCCTCAAAGCTGCGCGCTGTCGATCACAGCGAGTGACTAAAAGTGATGGATCAGTTCATACCATGCACTGCAGTGCACTCCTTGTGATGTATGCACATACCGGGTGTAACAATTGATCCTGCGCACAATCTGAATTCAACTTCATCAAGGTTTACGTATGTAACAGGAGGCCTTAGAACGAAATATTTTTTCCTCAATTGTAAGCCGCAGTTATTTTTCAAAGACGCTGCCCTTGGCAGCATTGCAGTCTCTCAAAGCGATTCCTGAAGCTCCTGCGGGTCTTCCCAGAGACAGGACATTGCGTAGTGTACGTCCAGGATCAGTTGTTACACTCAGCAAGCTCTGTTCTGCATTGTACACATTGCATGTGCCACCGAACATCATGTCGTTGTGGTGAAAGTCACTTTATTGGCCATATTCCTCCTTGCAGAGTCGTCCCATTCAATGAGGGCTACCATAACGTGATGAACGCCGTCCAGGAGGCCGCAGAGCAGTCGCTGTATGGCGGCGACTGCACAGTCTACAAGTGGTAGGACACAAGGAAGAAAGAAGTTTCTGGAATAACAGTGAAAGTACCAAAGCAGTGGAATCTCTTGGAAAAATTCTTCTCTTCTCTCTTTGTCATGCTGTAGAGGCTCACTTTCACGAAAAACGGCCGTGATATTTCCTTCTTTTCCTCGGTAAAATTAGTAATGTATGGAACGTCATTGGCTGTCGCTGCATGGGCGTTCCTCCCCACACTCCCATGAAGAAAATCCTTGCAGAAAGAACGATTTTTTTCCCGTTTTCTTCAATTCCCTACTTATGCTTGAAAAGAGCTGGATTTCTCTCAACCACGTACACGCATTCGAGTCGCATGTATTGTTTGTGTACACGTTTGCATGTATGTTGCTGCTATCCCTCCTCCTTCGGTCTCTCCTACACGAGACTTCAGGGCGAGCTCGTGTGGGGGCGATTTTCCTGGCACATTTTCTTGTTGTTGTTACTCAGTCTTGCACAGCGCGGATTCGCCTTGAATGTCTGCTAGTGTGAGCCAACCTTTAGCTGGAACTCGATCGCATGTTGCTGTTGTTGTTGTTTAAACTCTTCCCATACTGTATGTACACGTACTGGCATACAATTAGTACAATACGCTGCGTACTCTGACTAAAAGGTGAAACTGGATTTAATCACTGAACCGAGAAAAAAAAACCAGCGGACGCTAGAGACGATTAAGGACTCTGCCAAACAGTTACTACAGGCTGACAGTTTAGCGCTTGTCGCGCTCGCTATGAATGTAACTCTCAAGGACACTTTTCTAATCTCTCGAGTGAACAGTGAAAGAAGGTCACGTCCCTGGATGTGTGTGTCTAGATGCTATTGTTTCTTACTTGTTAGTTTTATTCAATATATATGAAATAAAGGTATCCATGAACTAGGTGCAGCTAAAAGAGTCATTGCTTCATTTACTCTGACCGACAAACCGAGCAAAAAAAAAGAGGGACAAAATGACTCGCATATGGACAGATGCATGCGTACAGGGTCTGGCAAAAGTTTGGAAACACATGTGTTTATGTCTGGCGACCAAACCAATGGCATAATTTTGAGTTTTTAAGCTGACAACCAGCTCCAAAATAACCATCTGTACATATCCTTAGTGTGAACGACTTGAGAGAGACGTCCGTGAACAGCGCTGACTGTGGCGTCGATGACGTCATGACCGTTGTCATCCCTTGTCTGGGTTGCTGTGACCGATTTCAGTCTGTCCACATGACGAAGCATAAGAATTGCTTCCTACCATAACTGCACCAAGTTTGAATATATGCCAGTGGAACACACGATCGAATGAGCGTGTCTCCAACAGTATGCGAGACCCTGTACGCGTCCGAACACACGCGGGGGCCTTTCCGACAATGCTGAACGGCACAGTGAACGGGTCGTTGGAAAGTAGCGTGTTTGCACTAATGACTGAATATCACGGAGTGAACGCGTTCGTGCACAGATACGTTTGTACACTATGTCTCGTGCGGCGTCACGAGCGTCTGAGGGCCGCAGACGTTCTTGGTCAAGAGTTCGCTGTCCGAGCCGACGCCGTAGGAAATTGTGACTGAGCAGAAAGATAATAAGTCAGACTATTACACGAGTTGATTGCTGATTTTAATTATCGGCGCAGTTTGGCAAACACAGAAAGCCTTTCTTTCTACTACGCCAGAGTTGGGCGAGAGAGAAACGTGACTTTGCATTCTCCATGCCATTTCAGAGGAGAGAAAAGGAAAGTTGCATCGCTGAGAAATTTCTCAGGTCTCTTAAAGGTGCTGGATCATAGGAGTGACTTGCTTGAAGCTCGCATATGAAAATCCGCGCTCACCTCCTTTTTTCAAGCCGCGCTACTGGAAGTCTCAACGTTGAGAGTGCACGTATTATACGTATGAATGATCTCGGTCGTGCACCAAAGTTCAGCCACGGCTAGCATTATAATTCGAGTGGGATTGTGTTGTACAATCCTCAGGTAGGTTAAACCTCGATTACATCTTCACCTGAGATAGATTATAGTTGATGCATCGGGTGTCTCAAAATGTCTCTTTTTAAATTGTTTTAGCCTTTTGCATTCTTTGGTAACACCGAATGACATGGTGTAGATAGAGTAAAGGTTAGGCTTTCATTTGGGCGCAACAGATCCCAGCAGACAAAAAGTAACCGAAGTTGGAGCAAAATATCGGAGAGAAGGAGAAAAAATCACTGTGCGCATGATGGTCTTTTTCCTTTTCTTTCTTTCTTAGAATACAATCATGTTAAACTTGCCTATTTGAGGAGCTGCCTGATGAATGGCGGCAGTCTGAAGGTTAACAACATGGGCAGAGGATGGTCCAGCTGTAGGAGGAGAAGGCTGTATTCATGCCAGACAGCTCAAATTAGGAATGCACGTAGTAAACGTCTCAGATGTCATTACATAATTTATAAGTCTGCGCCTATCTGGTGCCAGGTTGACACCGCAGCTCTGGACATTATTTTGTCAAAAGCGCCGGAGCCATTCCGAGACGCCTACTAGACTATGGTGCAGACTATTGTACAGAACAACTTGTCCTCCACTGCCGGTAAAAAGTTTCCCATATCAAACATAGCCCCACGTAGAACCCCAAGGGATTTGACACCAAACACGTACAATATGTGCTGCACTGTGTAAGTTGACTGTCTTAGGTGGGCCGCAAAAGTCAGAGCAACTCGACTCGACTCCAGGATTTTTCGTTGTAATTCCCGAATTTTTACCCACTCACCCCGTGATCTCTCACACTTTGATACTGATCAGTCGTAACTCCAGGGAAGGTAAGGCCTTTACAATAAGGCTTGACACTGCGCTCCGGACGTAAGAGGTTGAGTGATCTGAAAAATCGCATTGCGCCGCAAGTTGCAGATAACAAGAAAATGTATAGTACGATAAGCACAATGTTCTCACCTTGTGCTCACTCACCCTGTACAACGTACAGGGTGAGTGAGCATTAATCGACCTTAATCTGCACTCCACACCATTCACATAAGGTGAACCTGCTACGCGCGGTGCATAAGTTAGTTGCGCCTCTAAGTGGATGTGAACAGAGGCCTCGTAAGAAGTTTCACTTTCATACCATAATCTTACGGATCAGTCCACATTACTTTTAAAAGCACCGGATTGGGGCCAGTCTAATCACCTGTCTTATGATTTAGTAAACCTATTTTAATTTAGAGCAGGACAACATGACCTGAAGTTGCAACGTTCAAAACTGCACTCATGAAGTAAGACATAAAAAAGTATTATTTGAAGGACATCTGAAAATGTCAGTACTAGCAACTGCTTCATTTTGTGCTCTGTGCCTACTTTACTGGAAAATTAGGGCGCAGCTGATTTTCCTTCTCGTCTTGCAAAATTATCCATGTCACTTAAGCAGGGGTTAGACTATGTTGATTTGTTTTTGTTTTTTGCATTCGGTCATGAACAAGTCTTCTTCTGTTTAAACCTCTTTCATCGACCTTGTCCCTGACAGAATTTCTTTTTCCTCTATGTTTGTGTCATCGACTCATATACGTAGAAGCCATGCGTCGATTCATTTTCAAGCCATATCATGCTCACCCTGTGCACACAGGGTGTGCATTGACTGATCTCTCGCAGCTATGCGACATGCTTGATTTCGTCAAGAACAACGAGGCCAGCAAGTGGAGACTCCCTTCTAAGTACTAACTTATGCTCGATTTTACTGCACTCTAAAACAGAACTCCGGGACCTGAAACGTAAGTACACGTAATTTAAGGCATGACAAACAAATTGAGGTGAAAGTAGAGACTCCAAACATCGCTCGTATAAACTTTTTTCAAGTAAGTCACTTTAAGTGCTGGTAGCTGCTTCATTTTGGCGTCAGCAACCTCGCATTAGCGAACTACGTAAGATTGGAAGCTGACCAGTACAGTGATATTATGTTTGGCAACTTTGGGAAATGCACCAGCAACATGGATGTGTATGCGGGGCTTGGTGTAAAATAGAACTTCAGTCAAATGCTTTTTTGACTACCCACGCACGACGCATTTGTCCTACATTCTGCATTGCCTCAAGTTTTACCATTACTTAATATGAAAACAACCTTATTGCGCAAATAAAGGACACTAAGGATTTTGCTACTGTTCTACTGTGGTGTGCTCCTGCAGTGACTGCATTGAAGTTGAGATTCCGTAAATGCTACTTGGTAAAAAGTATGTCTGATTGAGCTCAAATTTTAGGTGTTGACAGAAGACGTATGGACCTAGACCCGCTCCACTTGGGAGCTAAATGTTCCAGCTACAAGGTTGAGACTCCATGGATATCCCTATCATCTTTTGGCAGCTGCCAACAGACAAAACTTGAGGTTCTGCTTGCACCATGGGCCAGAGTTCAACTTGGGCAGCTTTTGCTCATGACATCAAATCTTCTATGTGATGGAGGGAGATCGTCTCTAGATGCATCGCTAAATTCATGATTCAACTAAATGGTTTGCAATTACGCTTGAAGTATAATTAATTAAACAAAATCCCGCGTGTGCCTATCCTTTCATTGCCAAGTGTATAAATCTTCTAAGTGCAGTGCGGGAGGAAAAGAGAACCGAACTCCTGGACCACCCTAGCTGTTCAATGACAGTGAGTGATTTTGACCAGAGTCTCCCTCGTCCTGAAGTCACAACTCAGTAGTCATGACTGACAACACAACTCCAGCACTTAAAAGATAGGTTTTCAGCTAACTTGAATTGCAGTCGATCTTTGCAAGCGTGCAAAGAGGTCACTGACATGTTTGCGTGCAGTGCAGAATATCATCAGACGGTTGATGGACTGGGACAGCGCTGTCTGCTACCGTCTAATGAGGTATCCACAGGTAAGTTATACAGAGGAAAGCATGAACTAAATTGAATCCCTCTCTTTCTCTCCCTCCTTGCACTATCGCAATTGTGCCATTAAGCAGAGTCATTCTCATTGTTGGACAATGCACTTTTACTTGTGCGGACACCAGAGCCGCATGCGTGGCTGAGGAAAAGAAAAGGAAAAAGGAGAGCGAGCAAGAGCTGTGAAGCATGATGTTCCCATTCCGGAAGGTGC